>JACCDO010529698.1_pt1 | contig 20862 bp, 34 predicted proteins | sample 7446101 | NCBI WGS metagenome assembly JACCDO01 (sample SAMN15323440, study PRJNA562643) | freshwater metagenome | isolation source: river surface water | place: USA:Blue River Watershed | collected 2017-08-16
AGAACGTCAAAAACCAGGCTACAGGCTTCGCAAACGACTATAACGCGCAGAAGGGTCTCCTACAGAAGAACTTCGGCTACGGATCAGGTTTTGGGGCTCTAGACACGTTTCTAGCTCGTCAAGACGGTAAGCAACAGCTCCAGAACTGGTCAGCCGGGGTCAACCCTGGTACAGCCCAGCCTTACATAGACCAAGCCTCCAAAGGTATCCAGGCAGCCCAACAGTCGGTTGTTGACGCTCAGAAGGGGTTCGGAGACGCGGCAGCCTACCTTAAGAAACGACAAGCCGCCGACTTACCAGCACCCGCTCCAAACGCCTCAACTTCCACCACATCAACACGCAATGGCACAACAACGTCAATAGCAGCCGGTGCCGGACCTGTTGGGGGTATTGCAAGCAGGGGTATCGAGGTTAAAGAGAAGCTACCCACAGGGAATGAAGAGTACGACTACAAAGGTCAAGTAAAAACAACATACGGTAGGTAACAAATGAAACAACCAGGAAGACGTGACCAAGATCAAGGTATGAAAGATTACTTTGATGCTATCAAACGTTATGAGAATACAGGCAACAATCAGTACGAGTGGTTAGGCGACCTCGGAGCAGCACCCCAACTAGGCGGCACTGAGTTTGACAAGATTAGCTCAGACCCCAAGCTCCGCGCCTACGAGATGCAAGCCCTGGCCGACCTCGAACAACAATCAAAGGACGGGCTTAGTTTGCGGGATCAGGCGGACCTAGCCCGATTAGAGGGTCAGGTAAACCGAGCCAACGCAGGTCGTACCGGAGCTATCCAACAAGGTATGGCCGCTCGCGGTATGGGTGGTTCTGGGTTAGAGTTGGTAGCCCAGATGCAAGCCAACCAGGACGCTACAGAACGCCAAGCATTGGCTAGCCTAGAAAAGGCTGCTATGGCTCAACAGGGTCGTAGGGATGCTACCTCAAGGCTAGGTGCCCAGGCTGGTAATATGTCGGCTAGAGACCACGCACAAGCCGCTCAGAGAGCAGCTGCTCAAGACGCGATAAACCGATTCAACGTAGCAAACCAGTATCAGACACAGATGTACAACCATCAAGGGCAGCAAGGTGTTGCTAACCAGAACACAACTCAGAACAATCAGTTTGCGCAGAATGTAATGCAAGCTCAGCAAGGTGGCGCTCAGATGCGGTATAACCACGGCACTGAGAAGAACAATCAAGCAGCGGCTAGACAAGCGCAAAATAGACAACAAAACGCTGCAATCGGCTCGGCTTTGGGTACTGCTGCTGGAGCTTATTTTGGCGGTCCTGCTGGAGCTATGGCCGGTGGTGCTTTAGGCGGTGCCGTAGGTGGTATGTTTTATGATGGCGGGAAAGTCCCTGGTCAGGCTAAGGTTCCAGGCGATCACCCTGCAAACGATACTCACCATGCCCTGTTAAGTCCAGGGGAAGTAGTGTTGCCTAGGTCTGTTGCTGAAGACATACCAGGAAGCGACCCAGTACAGGCAATAGCTGACCTGCTGGCTAGAACAAAACAAACGTTTAGGAGGTAGTTTGTGGACTTTTCAAATATCAAAGACCCGATGGTCAAAGACTACCTGATGAAAAAATATGGCTCCAACAAGGTACAAGATGCTCAGGAACAAGCAGACAACACAGAGCTGTTAAGTGCTGGTATAGGCGCAGCTGACAAAATAGCCAACGCTTTCGGTAATCAGCCTGTAATTATGCAAAACAGAATGCAGGACTTGGGTAAGACCCCAGATATGATAGCCCAACCGCAACAGAAAACAGACGTTAGTGGCCTACAGAAACAAGCGCAGATGAAACTACAGCAAGCCCAAAGCGATGAAGACAACGCAGTGAAAATGGCGTTTGAACAACGTAAGGCTGAGCTAGCGCAGGAAGTGGCCGCTAAGAAAATGGAAGCAGACGAAGCGTACAGAGCTAAAGACCTAGAACTAAGAGAGCGAGGTATAAACGCACAAGCTAGATCGCGTAATGCCTACGCGGACATGCAAAATTGGCTAGCTCAACAAAAACTCGATCTAGAGCGCAAGAAATTCGAAGCCGAACAATCTAAACCAAAACCCCTAACACCAGCAGAACAGAAAAAAGCTACTGTTAACCAGGAAGTAGATTATAGAGTCAATTCTATCAACTCTGCGTTAGACCGGCTTGAAAAGAATGTACGAGACAATGGTACATTTGAGGTCTTTGGTAATGCTAGTACGGACATGGATAAAGACTTGTACAACGTAGCCTTAGACTATGCGAAGCTAGTTGACCCTGAATCGGTAGCTAGAGAGGGCGAGGTCGCAGCTGCTCAAAAATACATGCTGCCAATTAAAGGTTTAACTGTAAAAAACTCCACTGCTATCGATGCTATTAAGAGTATGAAAGACACAGTCAAACAACGTGCAGCTGATATGCGCGGACCTACCACACCCTCTAAAGTCAAAGTCAGTAACGGCACCGAAACACTAGAAATCGACCCGTCAGATTTAGCGGACGCTGAAAAGGACGGTTACAAGAGGTTACCATGAGTGATTGGAAAAGCAGAGCTAAACCTATTACTAGCTCTTGGAAAGACAGGGCAGCACCTGTCGATTATGAAGCCGAAGCCACCCTAGCAGCCGAGAAGAAATATGAAGAGACTAAGCCTGACATGTTAGAATCAGCTAAGCTCGGTCTTTATCAAGGTCTAACCAGAAATTTTGGGGACGAATTGGCAGGTAAGGTAGGGTCTTTCCTTGGTCGAGATGAAAATACCGTTAAAGCCAATATTCAAGATCGAATAAAACGGTCTAAAGAAGAGCAGGGCGCTGTTTATTTGGGTGGTGAGATAGCCTCAAAGATCGCAACGCTTCCTGCTACATCAAGTCCAATCGCTGCGGGTGTTATAGCCGCTGCTGACACTGCTGCGAGTGGTATAGGCGACGATAAGTCCGCAGAACGTGTCGCGTTAGAAACGGCTGGTAGCGGATTAACGGCTGGGCTGTTAACAAAATTCCTACCTATGTTAACTAAAGCAGGTAGTGAAAAACTAGCTCAACTTCTTCAAAGCAGAGCAGATACACAGGCGGTAAAAGCTTTAGGGGGTACACAAGGTCAGATTCAGAAGCTAGGCGACAAGCTTCCTGAAATAGCTCAATATTCGAGAGAGAAGGTATTAACTCCGTTTGGTAGTAGTGCTAGTATCGCTGAAAAGGCGACTGGTGCTGTAGACGACTTAGCCCAACAAACTAAACCAATTTATGAAGCTGCTAAAGACGCAACCACTTCTGCTGATGATATCATCGCCAAGATAGATAGTAAGATATCTGAACTTAAAGGCAACCCAGGTAATATGCCAATTGTTAACAAACTAGAGGCGTATAAATCAGACATCTTAGAAGCGGGTGCTAAAGAGTTTAACCCATCTGACTTAAGAGCGTTTAGACAATCTGTAGACAAGACTGTCAACTTTCAATCAGATGCGCCTGCTCAACTAGCCAAGCAAGATATGCGATGGTTACTTCGAGACGCAGAGATGGGTCAAATTGAAAAGATTGACCCAGCCTTAAGACAGGCTAACGAAAAACTATTCAAAGATATACATTTAGGTAGTTTGGTCGAGGATATGGCAGAAAAGGGCGCGGCTAGGTCGGCAGCAAACAACGATATCGGTTTAAATACCTGGCAAGCTATGAACGTAGCGGCTGATTTAGGCTCAGGGGGTATAAAGACTGTTGTTGTAGGGGCTCTACGTGAGGGTTTGCGCAGATTTGGTCCGCAGCTACAGGGTATTTACTTAGATAAAGCAGCCAAAGCAATGCAAAACCCCAAATTCGCCTCAATCCTTGAAAATGCCGCTAAACGCGGACCAGAAGCCACAGTCGCTGCCCTCGCTGCAATCGATAAGATGATAGACGAATGAGGTCTTTTCACACAGTAGCCGAGTGGAAACGTAGACACCCTGGCTATCGCGCCTATCTGTTAGAAAACCCCTACGGTAAAAAACTGCTGCTCAGAGCCGATGACCCTACCCCTGTAGGTCGCTGGGCACTAATCGGAGTCATTGAGTGAACTATGGCTATATTATACTCACTATTCTTGGGTTTGTTGCTGGTAGCTATGTTGGGAGCGAGTTTTTCCCTCGGACAGAGCTACGAGAAGTACCTGTCAAATCTGTCCAAACACAAACAGTCACAAGAACCGTTGAAAAACTTGTTGCTGGAGAAGTCACAGAGCGGGTTATTGAGAAGGCGGTCAACTCATCTAAAACTAGTACCAAACCCCAAAAACAAACAGAGTACCGACTAGGTGTTTTGTTACCTGTAGCCAGCGAGTTGCAGCCCCCAACTGTGGTAGCTGGTCGTAGGTTAAAAGGTAATCTGTGGTTAGAATCTGAGTTCGATATCAAACACAAGGAAGCTAAAATAGGTTTGTCGTATGAGTTTTAAACTACCGGATTCTGTAATCGTTGGCGGTCATGAAATTAGAGTTAAAGTTGGTAAGCTAAAGAAGTCTCACGCTGAATACGACTCTGACACCTACACAGTGACAATTGATTCTGATACCCCAGCTGATAGGGTAGAAATGTACCTGTTCCATGAATTGGTACACGCTGCCCTCCACATTGGAGGTGTGGACCAGTCCTTAAAGATTGAACAAGAAGAGGCAGTCTGCTGGTCCCTACAACACTTACTTTTCCCCCTGTACAGTCGCAAGAAGAAATAATTTGTCTTAATAATTTGTCCAATAAATGTCCAATAAACAACCCCCTTGGAGCAATCCTTGGGGGTTTTTTGCGTTTAAGCGTCTAAATCTAGCTCTTCCTGCCCCTCAAATACCTCATCTGGTCGCCTTACGTACAACGCGGTTGTCTCAGGGTCACGGTGTCTGGCATGGTTCTTGAGCCCTACAAAGGGTATCGTCGTATAGTGCCCCAACCAGTAAAGGCTAGCCCTACGTAAGTCCTTAATCGTGACGCCAGGTATACCCTCTCTTTTCCATCTTTTAGACCAATATTCGGGGGTAAAAGTACTGATGATGTACGTGTTTGTTGACTTATTTATCAGCTCAACCAGCAGGTTTGCTGCTTTAGCGTTAAAACATCCCACAATACCCCCTAGCTTGCGTTTGGAGGGCTTGTAGAGCTGTCCACTAGGTCTACGGCAGCTCTGGACATTGATCACGAGCCTACCGTCTAGCCCAGCCTCGATTAAGACACGGCTATCTTCAAACACCAGGGCTCGCTTACCGGCTACAAAGTCCTGTTTACGGGCACCAAACACCTCGCCAGTACGCAGGCTAAAGAAATACCCCGCCAGAGCTACAAACCTCAATTCTGGGCTGTCTAATTTTTTGACGTAGTCTAGTACTTGGTCAGGGGTTAAAACGAATCTGAGGGGCGTTTTTGACGTTTCTAGGGGCCTATTCTGGAGCAGTAGGTCGTGGCGGTGTTTGATTCTGTTGGTAAGCTGCATCCATCGGTAAAAGCCGCGAAAGTATTGATTAATTCTGTTATGCTTAGCTGGTCTGATATCATTAGACTTTTTCAGGTGGTCATAGAGTTGGCCTGAGATGAGATACCAGCTATCAGGGTCGTGATCAATGAACAAGGGCAGACACAACCTAACGTATTGAATATGTTGCTGAATACTGGTCTTGTATAACCCTCGTGATTCTAAGTAGTTGTGGTAGTTTTTTAACACAAGTTCCCAGTCCGAGTTGAATAACCTGGGCTTTTGAACAAGCTGGATTGAATGGATAGCAGCGTACCAACGCATCCAATCCTCTATAACCGCTTCGGGCTTACCGTCTAGGTGTTTTGTGATGCTTCTAGGGATAGGTCGAGATTTTCCGTTTTCATAGACATAAACACAAACTCTGGGCTTATCTTTACCTGGCTTAAGCTGATAGTACATGCTCTACCTCTCTAGCGAATACCTACCCCGTATATCGGATAAGTGACTAGAAAGGTTAATATCACGAATAGTTGGGAAGCACAAGGTCTACCCAAACGAAAGAAGCCGCTACCTGGATAACCAGGCGCGGCTATTAATGAAGGTGCAATACAATGAATCCCCCAAAGGGGTTTTAAGGCTTAAACGTCCTTGGCATGCCAGGCTTCCAAGTAGGGTAGGGTCTATTGGTCACATGTAGCCAAGTTGGGGTGTATTTAGGGTCTTCTAGAAAGATGTTGTACTTCTCAGCGTTGTCTAGCAGGAACTTCAGAAGGGCAGGGGATCGTTTAACATCTACAGCCCGACCCTCAACATGGGCTGACTTAAGCGCTCCTCCGACCTTCTTGTTATGGTCTGCACACCTAGCGCCTGAAACAACGGTGATGGGCTTGCCGTAGTCTACTTGTATCTGCAGCACGGTCATCAAAAACTCGGTCTTGAGCATTAGACCACACATACAACGACACATGGTACTTTTAGAGTCAATCATGTTACTCCTCCATAAAGTATTCTTTTATGCTATTGGGGTGGTAGCCGATGTTTACCGCGAACAGCTTATAGGCTTCAATTAACTCTGAAAGTGTTGATTCATTGTCTAATACAATGGTGGACTCGAAGCCAGGTCTGGTGTATTTAAATTCAATCATGTTACTCTCCATCTAACCAAGGTTGACGTGTTGTGTTAAAAACAGCGAATTCGCCATGTAGCTCTGCCGCTGCGAAATTATAAGCTGTGGCGGCGTCGTATACACAATTAAAACAACCAATGTCTTTACGCTGACAACATACTCTCCACTGGCTCCGATCTTTGCGCCATGAAACACCCTTCCAACCAGATTTATTATTGGATTGTTTAGGTTTGTTCATCGAGTTCTGGCTTGGCTTGCACCAACGCAAATTCTGTTTACGGTTATCGAGCGGGTCGCCATTTTTATGATCTATAAAGCCCTCGCCACCACCTATGACCAGCTGTGAGGCTTGACGTACAACACCCTTTTTGTAACCACGCGGACGACCTTGTCGGTCATCCCACGTATATTCTAGAAGTATTGGCACATCATCCAAGTCAACTATCATAAGTATGTCTTTGTCTAAAGGTATGTAAGCAACATTACTTCGCGGCATATAAATCCTTTCCAGGCACAAAGCCTGTGCGTACTTCCACGTTCCACTTTAGGAAGTCATTTAGTTGCTTGGTTGCTGTTTCCGCTGCCTTGCGAAAATGTCCGAGTCTATCATCCGGTACTTGTACTAAAACCTCATCATGTATTGTCGAGACATACAAAGCGTATGGAGCCTCTTTAAACAGCAAATTCTCAAATACTTTCATCATACCGCTTACCGTAGACTGAATGAGCATGTTAAAGCAAAGACGCTCATGTTCAGGCTGCATTCGGTATCCCAGTTCGTTTACTAAAAAACCTTGGCGTTTATACTGGATCTTTAGCCGCTCACTTAGCCGGTGCACGTCTGGAAAGAGCACATTCCAGAAATTGCTGTGAATGGCTTTGGCATCTTTAAGGTCTAACGCAAACCCTTGATCAGCGCTAAAGTTAACCATCCCTCTAGGGCCTTGACCGTAAGCCAAAGCTAGGAAGAAAGTTTTGTGGACTGCCCGCACTTTCTTAAGATGCTTCTTTACCGACTCAGAATCAGACATCCACTGTTTAAACAGGCCAGCGTCCCAAGCATCTTTAACAGCGGTCTGTCCAAGCGGACTAACACTAGCAAACGCTAAGTAAGGGTCGTCTAACATTAAAATACCGTTCTTCCACTCAGGTTCTTTACCTACCAAATCAAATGTCAAAGCTCGGTAGTTTTTGTCGCCTGAATAGTGTGCCGTACAGGTCGGTTCGCCAGAGGCTAAGTCGATTGAAACAAACGTGTAACCTTCTTCCGGTATGAAACAACCCATTAAACCCTTCTCACGTCTAGCCAACCCCTGGACATTCAAACCACCACCCCCAGCGTATCGACCAGTTTTGGTACCGCAGGCTTTAAGATCATGGTGCCAATACCCGTCTTTAGCACTTAGCTCTAGTAGCTTGTCTTGTTGTAGGTTAACTAGCTTGCGCTTCTTTAGGTTCTGAAGCATAGCCCCACCTTCACCATAGCTCGGTAGATGGGCAGCTCTCATACTAGGCTGAGGTACAAACGGCTCTTTATCTGGGTTGGTCTCTCTTAGCTTCTTACTAGCCTTCGACTCTTTAGTAAAGAATGTAGGCTGCATACCCAGCTTATCGATAAACAACTCAGACAGCTGCTTAGTACTGCCAGGGTTAAACCGAATGTTATCAGGTATACCTTTGGCTTGGCGTTGTGCTCTACCTCTTTCGGTCTTAGGTTGACATATCCAATCTTCCCATCTGCCTTGTTCGAGGTAATAAATCTCACGCTGGTACTTGTCGATAAACCCTTGCTCAATAGCTTGACATTCTTTTACCACAAGGTTTCTGTTTGTAGTAAGAAAATCTCTATCAACCTTAATACCCCTAGCCTTAGCCCTTACAATGCGCTCGCAGGCATCCATATGTAGCTTATGGTCATACGTCCAGTCATACTTGTCTTTAAACTCGGCTGTGATCCGGTTGTAAAGCATTAACGTGAGGATAGCATCCATCGTGTTGTATGACTCAAACATGTTGTCAGGTAGTAGGTGTAGGTTAGCCCCTTCTTGACCTTTCTTTACCCCTGCGTTTTCCCTTAACCACTTGTAATAGGGTTGTTTATGGTCATGGAGGTCTTTGGGTAATAGTCGGGTAACTGCCGACTCTAACCCTAAACCTGTCTTAACCTTAAGCTCACCTGTTAAAGCGGCTAACTCATCCTCTAGGCTCATGGGTCCAGAGAGTTGGACATCCTTCCCCCCGTTGTCGTAGACTTGGACGAGTCGCATCGTGTCGAGTAGGTTAATAGCATCAATACCCAGGCGATAGAGACAAACACCCAGCTCGAAAGAAGCGTTGTGCGCCACAAGCTGAATACCTGCTTGCTGGATAAACTCAATCTGTCTTTTAATCTCATCTTCATCGGTCAGGTACCTCGTTTTAATAGAACCATCATTGAGCATCCAAGCAAAGGCTGCCGACACTACTCTAAAGTCTGGTTCCCAGTAGTTTAAGCTAGTCGCCTCAAAGTCGAATGCGATGATGGTTGGTTTCATTATTACTCCATGAATTTGCCAGCGGCTTTATATTCAGCGATCTTTGCGAGGTTAGGCGCTAGAGTATCCGGCGCGCCCGATAGATCGCACCCGGTAACTCGTACAAAAAAGTTTTGTAGCTTACGGACCTCAAGCGTCTTAAAGTCCTTACTCGCCTTAGAAACATGCGCACCGATCTGTACCCTGGGCTTGAATACCTCACCATTGCTCATCTGTCCTATAATGAGAACGTCTGCAAACTGACGAACCATGTCAGTCGCCACGTCAAAACCTTTAAGCTTAGGCTCCGCATTCAGAATTTCCCCGCTCTCACCTAGTTCCTTAACATTCAGGATGCAGGTGACAACGAAGTGAATACCGTGCTCTTTCTGCAAGCGAAGCAGGTTGGCGATGATGGGTCGCATCATGCTTGTGGTTACTGGTCCAGCGTAGGACGCCACGCCTTTATATTCAACTTGCACGCGTTGCTTCCAAGCCTTTGTTTCAAGGATCAAAGCTTCAATTTCGCTAAGACCGTCCACCACAACAGCTTTAAATCCGGCTTTAGTGATAGCCTCACCATCTGAAAGGACAGCCAAAAGACGTGTATAAGCTGTATCAGGGTCAAGGATCTTACCACCCTCCATGTCAATACAGATTGGATGTATCTCAGACCCACCCGAACTAGCGGAAAGACTTCCATGCTGTTCCCCTGATGTATGAATGTAAAGCGTCTTAACTCCAAGCGTACCGCAAGCTCTAGACTTACCAGAGCCGGACGCCCCAAGTAAAATTGCACCAAGCTGTTTTTGTTTAAGTGCTGCCGCGCCTTCTTTTAAAGCTTTACTGAAATCAAATGTCATTTAGTCTCTCCTTATGGGGAAATTTAATATCGCCGCATCTCCGTGATATTGGAGCGCGGCTTTGTCGTAAGCTATCGCCGCTTCTTCTGCTGTTTTGTAAGAACCTAGATATAACTTTTTACGGTCTACCTTGATTCTGGCTTGATATTTACCGCCTCGCCACGACTTAGCCACACCTCTGTACTGCCCATCGGGGGTTTGGTGTCGGTTGGCGTTGTTCTTGCTATAAGTGCTTGCGCGTAGATTACATTTACGGTTATCAAGTCGATCACGGTTGATGTGATCTACAACTTGGGCGTCCAACAGAAGCTTATGCATGTACAGCCCTTTAGGTGTTCTAGCGTAACCATTACCGTTAGAATTCCAAGTGTGGTCAAGCAGCCTCGGCACGTCCTCCAAGTCAACTACAACAACCTCTGTTGGCGAGATTGGGATATACGCTGTCATGCTAATCTCCCTATCCAACGATGTTTGTTTGTGAGAATCATAGGTTCTATTTTCGGTTGACCATGTGTGACAACACCTGTCGCAATAATTGGACGGTTGAGGTTAAGTTTGTCATACGCGAATGCCAGCGCCACTCTATCAATGAGGCAGCCAACTTGAAGGGACCATAATAAATTGCGTGGATTAGACACATAATCAACACGACACTCAGTATGATAATGGCCTTGAACCACATGTACACCGCGTTGAGCGGCAAGCTTACGACCGTCTTTAACGATTCCATGCGCGACATAGATGACCTCCGACTTGTGTTTAATTGTTAAATCATCAACAAACTGCCAACCCTTACCGACCCCGTAAATCTCGTTGTAGGGCTTTAAGAATGAGTCCGGTAAACCTTCATCGAACAGCCTACGCTTAGGCAAACTGTCATGATTGCCTTGGGTGATAATCATTTTAGGGAAAAGTTTTTCCAGTTCTCTGGCACCTTTCTGTAATGCCAATAGCTCATCGTTAGCATTCGGTAATCTTGGGTCAGACTTATGGAAACTAATGTTATGGAAGTCTGCCAAGTCACCTACACTTACAACCAGCTGTGGCTTGTATTTCTTCTTAAGTGCTTTTAGAAACTTAAAGCAGTCTGGGTGATGGTAGGGTACGTGCATATCGCTGAGGAACAATATGTTTTTCTTCTGAAAGTTAAAATCTATCTCCATACAATTGCCTCCTTAAACGATTTAGGCAACTCTTTCTCACACTTCTTTAACAACCAGGTCATGCGATTATCCCCCACAACTGTTACGCTCCAGTCGTCGATCCCTCTGGTGGTTCTACCGGCTTGTTGAATGAGCGCGACAGCTGCTTTAAGATAATACTCTTCCTCGTCCTTCTTGAAGAGCGCTTCCCCGACAGGCGTTTTGTTATTCTCGAAAGGGATGACTGGGATAAGGTTAACTCGTCCAGTATCTCCACTAAGATCGATTCCTTCGCTAGCTCCTGCTGCAATCCAAAGTCCGCCATGTCTCTTAAACTTTCTAAGAGTCGATAGTTTTGTCTGTTTTGTATGTACAAGAGCGTCAGGAAAAAACTTAGCAAGCTCCAATCCCATACTGTAAGTTGTGTGAACAATGGCATTACCTTTAAACTCCTTTAGTTGTGTTTTGATCCACTGTGCGATCTCTAAGGGCGATGACGAAGCCTTTAGCCCCGTATACCTAGCTAGAACCTTTCGATTCTCTTTAGGTATAGGGGAAGGTAGGTCTAAGTACTTAAACTGCCGCTGACCTAATACCTGTTTAGCCCATTTAGGGGGTATCGTAGCCGAGAGCAGAATGACCTTAGCCCTACCAAACAACTTGTTGTAGACAGACGCTGGTACCTCTAAAGGCTCAACAACCCAAGTACCGTCTTCTTCAAAATAAGTAATAAAGTTCTCTGGGCTTTCTTTAAGAGTTTTACTTATATTTCTCAGAGACCGTGCTCGCTGGAAAGATTGAGCGGCTTTCTTTAGCTCACCTCTTTCCTGGTATATTGAACCAATAGACTTGTACTCAGCTGCTTTACTGGCTACCCATTCCCAGTTTGCATCTTTGGGGGGTGAGTATTTTAGGCTGTTGAACCTATACCCAATGAGCAAGCGCATGAAGTCGTCCAGCTTATGGGCCTCGTCAACTACGATAACTGACGGGTCTGCATCGCTATATAAGAAAGACAAAGGGTTAAATACCGTAGGCTCTGTCTTAGACCTCTCTCTAGCCTTTGCATACCCGCAATCCTCACAGTCGTCATGGTCTCCACCTACCGCGCACTCGTAATGCTCTTTACCTTTCAAAGCATTTAGAGTGGGGTAGCTGTCACTATACTGGTCAAGTAAAGCGTTGTTCGGAACTAAGATAGCGGCATCTGTTTGTAACTGGATAGCCCGTGCAATGGCGCTCTTACCAGTACCTGTCGGACACTGTAGAACTAGAGCAGGGCTAGACCAGTTACTTGACAGCCAACGAAAGGCATCTAGTTGTAATGCCCTTGGTTCGCGGTCACTACCATCAAACTTCCTGAGAAAGGAGTTCATCAAGGTATTTAAGTCGTTGTCTTGCTTCATTGATAACACACCCTGCCTCACCAATTAAGTTTGTTAAAGCGTCCCTCTCGTAGGCCATACGCGAAACCTTGAAAGCCATGTTGCCGCTTGCATTGCGTGAGATGTCTATGACGTGTTGTAGTAAGTCCTCTAGGTTCTGTAGGTTGACTGGGTCTACTTGCTGGGCATTAAACATAATTAGTCCTTATGAATGATTTTGTGACAAGGTTTACAAACTGGAAACAAGGAATCTACCGAGCAATGCACTTGAAGCATGTACCTTTCCCATGAACCGTCTAATGTTGGCGGCCAGCTGGGCTCTTTACCAACCTCAGGGTCATGATGTACGTGTATCTCGTTTAGTGGGAAGTGTTCTTGACACCTAGTACAGGTATATTCGTTTCTCATCCTTCCAGAGGGTCCAAGAACTCTAACCATGGCAGAGTCTAAGGCTTCTTTACGTTCAGTAGAGTACCTAGTCCAGGCTTCCCTTATCCCTCGGATGATGTGGCGTTTAATTTTGATGCCTGCTTGTATGCTTGCAGGACTGCTGTCTCTACCTCTTCGCTTGTTTTTGGGTTTTTCCATGTGTGGTTAATCTCCGTCAACAGCTCAAGGGCTGCTTGATAAGATATGCCAGCTTCAGCCGCAGAATGGGCTGCCGACCATATCCTGGTGTGTCTATTACCCTGCACCGGCTCAGATGCCGCTAACCTTTGGAACTGGTTTAAGACCACCTCAATAGTCTTCATTCCGAAGGTCTCAGGTTTAATGTTAAAGACTGGTGGGGTTCGCATCTCGATAGTTGGCTTCATTCCGCTTACCCTTTCAACTAGTTGTTTTCTACGACCTGTCTTGACGTTAACAGTTCCAGGCAGGCGTAAGATCCTGGAATGTTGGTAAAGGGTGGGGTCTACAGGCACCCCTAAACCCTCTACCCAGCACTTATGTGAGTAAGGTAGTCTCTCATCCTCGATAAGGTCGTGGGGTATCACGACATGGTACCCCCTACCACTATCCCAAACCTCATAGCCAAGCTTTAAGCTGTCTAGCTTTTCAAGTACTTGGTTAATGTCGTTTGGGTTGTCTACGTCTAGCGTAACCGCATCGGCTGCCACAACTAGACCGCCTAGACCTCTAGAACTACCATTAGCGCGTATACGTTTGGCGTCCTCAGCCCTAAACATATACACGCTAGCGTATCCTGGGTCTGGCCTAGCAAGCACCTTGTCCAGGTGCTCGGTGCTAATCAGGTTGCCGGTACGGTAGAGATTAGACCCTACCCATTCAAACCAGTAGGGCTCACCAGTCTTTAGACGCTTTTTGCTTAGGCTTTGTTGGTTTTGCTGCTGCGTCTTCTCGTTGTTTTGGTCCTGGGTAGACACGTAGAACCTCCATAAAGCGTTGAATTTCGATGTTGTCTGTAAAGCATTGACCTTCTGCCGCTTCACGGGTATCAAAGCTACCTTCTACCAGCAAGCTACCGTCCCTATTCTTGATAACGTACTTACCCTCTGAGTAATCAATGTGGGGTTTCTTGTAGCCTAGTTTGACCTTGATCTTTAAGCCGACTGGACTGTTACCCTCACCGAAGTACTTAGTCAGGATCGCCTTAGACGTGTCTGGTATAAGGTTCTCACCCAAACCGTCAAAGAAGTCTTGCAACATTCTAAAGACATGAATCTCGCCTTTGTACCGCGATGACCCTGTAGGAATCATAAGGTTGTGGTAGATCACCCCTTTAAACTTACCGTCAGCCCCTGGCTTAGTTCCTGGGGTACCTAACACTAAACCAACACGCACCCAACTAGGGTCTGCTTGTACTGGACCTTTAAGCTCAGCCGCTAGAATCTCTAGCTCATGGTCACCAGCCGTTAGACGGGCAGTAGGTTGTTTGCGTGCGTCTGCTAGTTCTTGCTCTGTTACGTCCATTTTAAAGCCATCAAACTTAATCATAATCACTTCTCCTTACTGATTTTAGGTGTTGGACCTACCTTAGCCTCAATTAACTCTACTGCCTCAGCCTCGATGTCTGTGGTAGTCAGACCCTCAACCTCTGCTCGGTGACACAGCTCTTTAAGTGGGCAATAGGTACAGGGACCGATAAACCCACTCGAAGATGGTCTAGGGGCTAGTTGCGTGGTCTGATTCCATTTATCGATTTGGTGGATTGTGTTGATCAGGTCAGATGCTTTATAACCGCTATCTACACCGGTAACAAACACCTCTCCACTGGGTTTTAACTCTATCTCAACCGTAGCTGTGGCCTTTCTAACCAGCTCCCCTTGCTTGTTCTTCTCAAAGTAGCCATAGATGACCCGACCGTGACTCAGGTTAAACTCTAAAAGATAGCAAACAAGCTGGGTTAAATGGCTTAACTCAACTTTACCGCTCTTAGCGTTTGATATGGTTGTCTTTGAGAAGGTAGCTTTACACTCGTCTATTCGGTCTGGAAATACAAAGTCAGCCCTACCGCTCAGGATTGCTGTATCAGATACGTCACGCTTAAAAGGCACCTCACGCTTAGCATCTGGGTGTGCTTCAGCGTGTAGCTCTTCGTGAGCGCTTCCAATCTCAGCGTAGTCTGGGTGTAGTTCTGAGCGTTTGGCTTTCTTAGCTAGCTGCATGTAGCGCCAGCAGCCTGACTCGTATTTAGGGGTGTAGAACTCCCCCCAAGAGAATGTAAGAGAGCTGGGGTAAATCTTGTGTTTAGACAATCTCTTCTAGGTAAACTTCGGGCGCGTCACGAAACACCCAAACTCCATCTACAGGTCTTCGCACTACGATATAAAACTCAAACAAGTCGTCCTCTTCCTTGTCATGCTCTTCGCCTAACTTTAGCACAGCCTCATCAGCTACGGACGCTAGAACTAGGAAAGAAAGACCCTCGGAATCTCGAACCTCTTCATTCTTAACTAATGCTTCAGCTAACATGTTTACCTCACATCTGTAAGAAGATTGGAAAGTTTTGATTCATGATAATTCCGTACTCTCCGTAAGACTCTATCAAACCATCCCAAACATCGTGGTATATCTCAGCGTTTCTCATTCGGTGTAGTTCTGTTAGGTGGTCTAACATTGCTTTAGCTCTACTTGCCGGTATTCCTGTATGCCAGATACTGTCATGCAGTGCTAAAGTATACTGCTCGATCTCTATCATCACCTTGTCGTCGTCTGTGTAATTTACCATACTTTAGCCTTTACTTCGGTTTGGAGATCGCGTGTCAGTAGCCGTCCCAAGCTCCAAGCAGCGCACCAGCATAGCAAGCGATGCACCGGCATGAGCAAGATGCGAAAGGCCCGATTCTGGGTCTTTATCTTCACCGTTAACATAAGCCCAGATATGCCGAAGCGCAGCACTGAGTAGTCTATGAACTTAATCAGATTTAACATTTTTCCTCCTTTTGGCTGGTGGTTTGCTTAATTTTTCTTTAGTCCTGTATCCTTGCCTTGTAAACCTTTCTAAAACTAGTCTGTAACTAAGCCCCCACAACTCAGCCCACTCGGCTAAAGACCGCACCTCACCATCAAACTCCAATACTATTGTGTTTGTTTTGTTGCGGTTCTGGTCTTTAGTAGTTGACCATTTACAGTTTTCTTTGCAGTAACTTTTAAAGCTGTCTATTCGGTCTAGGCTGTGTCCTGTAGGACGTTCCCCCATATCCTCATAGAAAGCCTCAAAGCTCTGCCACTTAGGGTCCACAGTTACGTGTGCATAGGTTAGAACTGCGTTAGGGTCTGTGCCTCTTATTCGCTGCCACATTCTCGACCAAGATATATAGGTAGGGTTATGATGACTTTTACCATGTTTAGTAGTCCCCTTTGTACAAAATCTACAGCCCTTGCGTATGTCTTGTCGAAGTTGAGCTGGTAATTTTACATGATCAGAACCACAGACCAAACACCTTACAACCCAATAACTAGCTTTATCCGCTTTGTTTATGAGTTGGTAACATCCGATTATGTCCCCCGCTTTGTACTTCTTACGCATCTATCGTCCTTTCCTCGATTACGCATTTGTAATGTTATTAAGAATAACAAATTACAAGCTGCGTGAGCTAGGTGCGAAAGATCTGTTTCGGGGTCTTTATCTTGTCCTTGTTGGAAAGCTGAGATGTGTCTAAGGGAGGCTCCGAGAAGCCGCCCATAGTCAAATCCATTGTACCAATTCCAAGGTGAGTATTTTTCAGCCCCTAAACTAAGAACTTTCGCCACTTCCTCTATTGCCTCAAAGGGCAGCAAATCCATTCGAGGTTTACCTTTATCAAACTTAGTACCACCCTCTTTAATCTCTTCCATAGACCCACTCTTTTCATCAATATTGAAACGCTTCTGTGTATACTTCCAGTAGTCCGCGTCTTCCAATGTATCCCCCTTTATAATGCTGTTTAAACTCATCGGATACCTCCGAAGCCTGTTTGCTCTTCGTCTTTCTTTTCATTCACAGCCTTAGCTAATTCGATCAAACTCTTAATACACTCGACCTTGTCAGCTTCCGGCATGCTTTCACAGACGCTTACGTCAACACCCACAACAACCTTAACTGTAGCCTCACCCTCTACGGTGTGGGTGGAAGACCTGGGACCATAACCACAGCCTACTGCTAACAAAGCCAAAACTAAGAACTTCATAATTACCTCCGGTAGGGTAGATTGCGTTTGTTAACTGCTTCCCTGACTTTAGCTACTTTCTCTTGAGCTTCTAACCAGCGACTAGAGATGGTAGACTTTACTTCTGTGTCAAACCCATAATCAGGTTTAACCGTGATCTTGTCTTCTAGGTACTCTTGTAAATCCTCGTCTTTAATAACTATACCAGACATCTTTAACTTCTTTACAGCACGTTTAACTTCAGATTTCTCGCTCATACTTCCTCCTTTGTAACTTTTAACTTCTTTTCAGGTTTGCGTAGGTCGGCGAAGAACTGCTCAAGCTGGTGAGGTTTAATGAACCGTTTTATATCGCGCCGGGTACGCTCCAAAACACTGCTATAAATTAACTCATTCAAAAAGTCTGGATTTCTTAATTCGTCATCTTGTTCTATCATCTTTTTTCCCCTTTCCATCTGCGATGGATTGCGCCAAGATTACGACTCATACTTCCTCCTTTGTAGTTTCATCCCACGCTAATCCGGCATCACCTAGTTTCATATTCACTCCTATTACACAGAACTTGTTCGGCTAAATGATACGTAAAATCAGTAAGCAAAAGCATCCTGCGGTCGTCGAAGGAAAGCTTATTATATACCGTAATATACTCCTCGGCTTCTTTTAGAATGTCACTGCCGTGCTTTTGGAGCCATTCATTACGTTTAATGACATATTCAGGATGTTCATACGCCCTATCAGAGTAACTCCAGACACCCCTGGGGCGATGCTCCATGCGCTCACTGTGGCGCTCTTTAAAACTCTTCATTATTTGTCTCCTTTAGTGGTCTCATCCCAGGCCGCTTGGCCCGCCCTTATATTCCTCAAATCTCTTCCAATCTTCTACATACTGTTCTGCTTTACTGAGTTTCATGCGGCCTCTCCTAGTAGAAGTAATAGTTGTTTTACTTGTTCCTGGCGTTCGTCAGCACGAGCAGCATAAGTAGCATAAGCATCAGCAGTAGCATAAGCATCAGCAGCATCATCAGCATCAGCATAAGTAGCAGCAGCAACAGCACGAGCAGCATCAGCAGTAGCATAAGCAACCGCATCAGTAGTAGCATAAGTAGCAGCATCAGCATCGGCGGCGGCATCAGCAGCATCGGCACGAGCTCTACTAAGCTCTCCTTCAGTTGCCTGCCCATTGGCAAATCGCTCAGCTACTTCTATTGCAGTCAGACTACGCTGGTCCGGGTTCGGTATTCTGCTCATAGCACGTCTAGCGCAATTAACGGCAAACATCCTGAGTGTTTTCTCGTCAATACATTCTGTGCGTAATACAACCCAAAGCCTGTCGTGTGGCGGCATTGCGTCAATTTTAAGCATGTCTACTGCAGTGCCTGACCAATCTTCAGGTAGATATCTGTTAGGGTTATAACATGGCTTCCAACTGCGTATATCTGCGATTGTAAATACCTTCATACCTTCACCTCCACAGTTATCTCTTCCCATTCGTCCGACCATATGTAGTCCAAATCAGAAATACCATAAAAATCATCACCTCGTCCGTATGATTTACGTGAAACTAGAAGCACCCAAAATAAGGTCAGCGTGGAGAGCAGTAGAATATCAGACATCATAACCCCCCATAAACTCTTCAACCTCTTTTGTGTTGAATAGTAGTGCTGGTCCTTTGGGTGTTACCCGTGCAACCTTGCTGGTGATGCCTTTGTTCTTTAAACCCACAGTTAAGATCCCACTTGGTCCATACTTGTTTAGGTTCTTAATTTTAGGCTTAGTCTCTTCAATCAGCTTAGCGCTCTTCTCAGGGTACTTCTTAATGATAGCTATGGACGTTAGCCCGTGTTGCTCAGCATGGTCGGCTGCGTAGTCAACAGCTGACTGGAGTTTATCCGCTGTCATGCGCAACAGGTCGTTGATAGTTAGCTCCTGGGGCTGTAACCCAACATCAACTAGTTTGGCTTCCATCCTGTTGAACTCTTCGATGAATACAACCTTTGCAGTGTCAGCCTTCTTACCAGTGAATCCAAAGACAATAAACATAAAACCGTCACGCGTCAGCTCGTAATAAGACTTATCTACAACACCACCAATCGCATTCGTTTCATGTCGGGCTATCAGCGCAAAATTGCGTTCCTGGAAATCATTGGGTAAATTGACAAGTGCATCGCGTACAGCTCGCATAACATCCGCGTGACGCTTACCAAACTCTTTCGCAACCGTTAAGCTGTCCGTCTTACCTTTACCATCCTTCAAGTAAACTAATGCTGCTCTCATGTTCATCTCCTTTGTATGTGTTGTTAGCAAGCTATGTCTCGTCGTTTAAGTTCTACATATTCCCCAGTTTGCAAGTTATGACCGTCTAAGAACCCGTTTAATAGCATCCAGGTCTTAGCCTGGTGGTAGAAGGGGAACACTCGCCACATAACTCGATTGCGCTGCTGGTTGAATACTGTAATTGTGTACATAACTAACCTCGCTTTCTTAGTGTTTCGTGTGCATCTTGTAGTCTAGCTGCGTGGTAGACTAACATTTGTCTAAGTGTCCAAAGTCTCTGCTCTGTGTGCGCTGGTCCGTATGTTCTAGCGTTTGCACGCATATGTTCCATCTGTACTAATATGCGGTCTATCTCTCCACTGTGTTGTAATACGCCCAGCTCCTCTTTAGTTAAGCAAGGTGTTTTGGGTTTTTTACTCTTGCTATCTTCCTTAACTTGTTCAACCCGGCTGGGACATGGGAACTTGTAGACTTGCATACAGTACCGCCTTTCCTTCGATGTTAGATCTTTGTCCACGTTGAAATACCCACACATCCCGTAGGCCGTCCGGCCAGTAAATGTTAGCGTGTGTAGCGTAGGAATCTTCAGTATGACGCTTTAAGTAAAGAGCTAAGGTTTGTACCCTATCGTGTTGGTCTTGAACGTACAGTGACCCGTTTACACCCCTTAAAACGTAATTTAGATTCATGTACTCGTTGCCGTGCATCGTGTAGGTCATGGCCTCGTAAGTAAAAGCCTGGGCTAGTTCAATTAAGTTAGCTTTCGCTTCCTTGGAAAGCTTAGCGTCTTCGATAAGCTTTTCGAGAGAGCGATGCTTGCTGCGAGCTTGGTCAATGGCTTCGATCATACCGTCTTCGGGGTTGACCATGACGGCGACGTTGTCGGGACTGGTTTCTTTTTTGATACTAAAGGCTTGGTCGTATACTTCTTCCTTGCTGTAGGCGAACTCTACACCTAAGTCATCTTCATCAACAGGGCCGCGCATAACGCGAACGTAGTCGCTGGAGTCGTACATGTTGGACTTGGGGGCGCGTATGCCTTGATAATTTTGTTCTTTTCTCTTACCTCTTACTAAAGCTTCTGCTCTTGTTGGGTTGCTGGTAAGTGCTGTTTGGATGTTAGCGTTTATTTTTGCGATCTCTGCTTGCCTTGGTGCACGTCCTGTCAGCTTCTCGAAAGCGTCAACAGCGTCGTGAATTTTTCCGCGCTGCTCAGCATATAAAAGTTCTTCAAAGCTTTCAGCCCATTGCTGTTCTTCAATCGTCATTTTGCCGTCTTGAATCTTAGACGATGTGTCGCTAGCGCGTTCTACTTGCTGCTTAGTTAGTTTGATGTTCTCGTAGTTCTCTGCCATCGCTTTGTATTTACTACCTCTGGGCATCATATAATTTCACCTTTCAGTTTATGTGCTGTTAAAGTTCCCTCGTAATCAAACCGGTATGACCGCGCTCTTGGAGAGTCTGTTACCGCAACCACTTCACCTAGCTGAAAATCTTGTGTCGTCTCTGCTTTAGCT
>JACCDO010670611.1_pt1 | contig 20860 bp, 10 predicted proteins | sample 7446101 | NCBI WGS metagenome assembly JACCDO01 (sample SAMN15323440, study PRJNA562643) | freshwater metagenome | isolation source: river surface water | place: USA:Blue River Watershed | collected 2017-08-16
AAAAGATTTTTTAAACTATTTTATTGCAACAATGACAAAAGATTCGTATCTAATCATGGATATTATTATTCCAACTAATCAATTTACAAGATGGATTAACAGAATTATCCGACAGCGTGATTTAAAACTTGATATTGTGATGATGAATAATAATCATTCATTTGATATTAGTACTATTATTACAATTCAACTTATCCAACGTTTTTATTTGGCTATGAATATAATGTATCAATGCCAACAATGCAGTAGTAAATTACTTCAATCAAATGAAAACATCTTTGTTGATATGGAAAAAAATAAGACGACGTTATCATCAAACACTGCCAATTTAGCTATTGCTTCTGCACAATTATTATTACCTACACCTATCTTTATTCGTACATTTAGTGCTGATCCAAACGTAAAAGCAACAATTACGCATAGTTTTATCACCGATGCAAACAAGGAATGTATCATTGCAAAAGGTATTGTTTGTAAATGCGTTGGTAGTAGATTTAAAAGAAAGAATGAATGTTGTGGAAAAATGCGTTGTACAATATGTTACTATGATGATATTGAATTTACAAGATGCATTAAGAAAAAGTGTCATGCAAATATTTGTGGAAATTGTGATGAATATCCACCACTTCAATGTATAGAATGTAAGAAAACATACTGTGTTGACTGTCTCGATTGGACTTATTGCGATTCATGTCCTAGTTGTGATATTGGTAGTAGTATGTGTCCTTCTTGTGTCAGAAAAGGATGCATTTTTACCTGTTGTGATTGGATGCATCATGGTGGATATTAAAATTGTATTGTAAAATTTCCCGCGCTAAACACCGTTGTAATGGACTCGAATTGATAGCATTTAAAAAATCTCAAAGTGTAACGTAATCAATAACTAAAATCAATATTCAATATGTTATAAAATTACCAATTATATAATAAAAATAACCAAGCATGCTAGAAATGACTTGTCTGTCAACTATTTTCATAGTTTTAATAAGTAATTATAAAAGTAAACTAACGGTTCAATACGGGCCGTGGTCCCACTCTCATCACTCTCCCATTCATTGTTGAGTAATCCAAAAAGAAAAGTCAAATCTTCAACTGATTCGTCTTTACTCTTTGCTTCACAACGTTAATTTTACCACAAATATCAGTATTAAATCACTCTTGAATCAATCATTAAATGAATCAATTGCCCTACCGTTTTAAATAATCGACCTGGACTAACAATATAATAATTATATAATAATTTCAATATCAACTACAAATAATTAATAATAAATAATAATGTGTCGATTAAAAAATATATCACCAACAATAATGTATAATTCTTTATTAAAAGAATCAACAATAAGTAAAAAATTGAATAAAAAATATGATTTATATATAAATCAGAATAATATAAAATTTCCATTAATAAATTCCAATGAAATGATAAAATATTTTAATAATAATAGTGAATTAATACCTAATAATAAGGATGATATAAATAATATTATAAGTCGTCAAATATTATCAAATAATTCACCAAATAATATTATTGGTATAACAAAATCAAGATGTAAACATAACTTTCCACAAGCATTTATTAATTCAATAATAACACCAACAAACATAAGTACAGGATTTATAAGATTATCATGTCCACATTTAGTAAAAGAAATTGATTTAATAGAAAATGATTTAATAATAAAATTTAATAATGAATTAAAAGAAAATAATGAATTAAAAGAAAATTATTATGAAATAAATGAATATTATAAGAAAATTAAACATGAATTATTAAATAATACAATAATAAAAAAATTAATACTTTTTTATTTAAATGATTGTATTGATAGTTATAATAATTTTATGAATAGTGGAATATTAGGTGTATCAAATATTAATGATGTTAAATGTTTACATGCACATGTTGCTGATCATTTATTACGTGGTAATAATAAAATTGGTGAAATGACATTAAATACTTTAAAAAATAATGGTGTTGATATTAATGGATGTGATAATTGTCATCAACAATGTAATGCGAAACATAAAATTAATGATTCTAGTTGGTTTTATGTACCATCAAAAAATAAATTAGGTCTTAGATTATCAAAAGTTAATAAATATAATCATAATCAGAGAAATAAAGTGTAATTAAATAATGTATTTATAGATTTATCCTCCCAAAATTGGTCCACACCTTTTTTTTAAAATTGTTGAAAATTTTCTTTTTCAAAGAATATCATGCGATAAGATAAAAAGATATGGAAGGAAATACTGGTGATCATTCATATCAGATGGTACCAATAGAAGGAGAGGGGCCAGATGGTATAATAAGTAATGAAAGAAATATTGCATCATCAATAAATGATACACTAAATCCAATAAATTCAAGATTAATTCATGAGAATACTTCACCACCATCATCACCAACACAGCCACCACATCAATCATCAGTATTCTCATTTAAATCAAATTATATTAACTTTATTTTAATAATAATTTCATTTTTAATATTAAATTATCAAAAAAATCAAATAAATAATTTAAAAAATGAGTTAACATCCCAACAACAAAAATATAGTGATTATGTTACAACCAATCAATTACTTACCAATAACATAACAGCAACTATCACTAATTTAAATGCAATAACTTTACATCATGATAAGTTATTAATTCGTTTAACTACTAATACTTCTAATGCTGATGTATTGGATAAATTAAAAGATACTAAACTATATGTTAATCAAAAATTAGGTAATTACTACATTCTTCTTCTTCTTATTATTATAGTAAACAATTATTATTATTATTATAATTTATAGATGATATAAATAAAAATATAACAATGAAATTAATACAAAATCAAAAAGAATTAACATCAACTCAAGTAACAATTGATCAAGAATTACGTGATACAATGGATAATATTAATATATTAGTAAATGATGCAAAAAATAATATAAAAAATGTACAAAAAAATGTAACATTACAATTAGCAACAATGTCAACATCAGTACAAAGTACTATAAATGATTTAGAATTTACTGTACAAGATGCTCAAAATACAATAAAAGATGAAATAAAAATTGTACGTGAAAATATTGATGAATATGTTGCAATAACAAATAAACAATTTGCAGCTGAAAATGATTTTGTAAAATATCAATTAGCTGGAACATTTACATTAATTGGTTGTCTTATATCATTATGGCATTTAACTGGACATTTAAGACATTATAATAAACCAGATGTACAACGACGTATTATGGCTGTATTATGGATGGTACCAATATATTCTATAACATCTTGGTTATCATTAGTATTTCCTAATTTTGAATTTTTATTTGATCCAATACGTGATATATATGAAGCATATGCTGTATATACATTTTTAGCATTATTAATAGCTATATTAGGTGATGATTTAATAAAAAAAACAAATATAAAAGATGAAAATGCAATATTTTTTAAAGCAGTAAAAAAATTAGAAGAACAACGTCAACAAGAAGAAAATGAAATAAATGAATATAATATATTATATAATGAACAAAATATTCTTATACAAAATATTAAAAATGAAAATGATCCAAATATTATTATTGAATTAAAAAATAAATTAATAAATATTAAAAGTAAATTATTAATACGTCCAAAATATCATGTTATACCACCATTTCCATGTGGTTATAATTATAATTCAAAAAAATCTATTGCATATTCATTTTTATATCAATGTCGTCTTATGGGATTACAATTTGTTTTAATGAAACCATTATTAGCAATGTTACCATTTATTATTAATTCAATTATTAAAAAAGATATTGATGATATACCATATCTTATTGGTGATAATAATTCTGTTAATTGGTATTGTCCAAAATTATATATTATTATATTACAAAATATATCAGTTACTATAGCATTTTATGGTTTATTAAGTTTATATCATGGTACAGAAAAAGAATTAGAATGGTGTAATCCATGGCCAAAATTTTTATGTATTAAAGGTGTTGTATTTATGACATTTTGGCAAGGTATTTCTATACAAGTTATGAGTAGTATGGGTATGGTTGATGAAAGAACAGCAACACAAATACAAAATTTATTAATATGTATTGAAATGTTAATAGCATCATTAGCACATTTTTATATATTTCCATATGAAGAATGGGAACCTGGTTATCGTGAAAATCAAAATTTTATTAAAGTAAGAATAAGAGAAACACTTGGTTTAACTGATTTTGGTAGAGATGTATATCAACTTATAAGACCACCACAAGAATATAATGATGGAACTATATCACCACATCATAGTGTTCAAAGTAATAATAGTTCATTAATTGATCCAATAAATAATATAAATAGTAGTTCACAATTATATGATAGTATGGAAACATCATCATTATCACCAACGAATATAACAATAAGAAGATCGTCAAATACTTCATTTGAAATTGATGATAATGTGTTATTATATAAAAGACATAATGGCTATGGTGCTATTAATAATGATAATAATCATGATAATGATAATGATAATAATAATGATAATAATAATTCAATATTTACTCATGTTAATAGTGAAGTTGAAATCAGTGAAAATAAAGAATTAATTGAAGAAAATAATCAGAATTCATTTGTTTATGATAGTGTGTAATTAATAATTTGTTAATATATAAAAGTTCTAGGTATCGCCGGTATGGTTAAATTTCAACTCCTATTTCCGCCGAAATTCCGCGGTACGTACTATACAAAAAACGAATAAAAATAAAAATGTTACTATTGTGTCTGTTGTTTCTTGTAATTTTATCAGCAACAGTATCAGCTGGTGATGATGGTCGTAAGCAATGGATTAATTTCATTTCTGGTGGATTAGCAGGTACATTATCAAGCGCAGTAGTACAACCGCTGGAAGTTGTAAAAACACAATTACAATCAAGTGTAAGTAGAAGAATGTTAAATTCTCTACAGAAAAAAGCAGACCCAATTAGTATCTGCAAAGAAATATATCGACTTGATGGTATTAAAGGATTTTATCGAGGAATAAAACCAATGATTGTTGGTATTATTCCTACTCGTGCAATTTATTTTTGGTCTTATAATTCAGCAAAAAATATGTTTAATCAAACATTAAACATGCCAATATCATCTCCATTAACTCATTTAAGCTCCGCATTTGCTGCTGGAATTGCTAGTAATACTATAACAAATCCATTATGGTTAGTTAAAACAAGATATCAATTATTAGCAGATACAAGGTATTTTATATTATACATTATTATTATGACATTATTTTAATTTAATTTATTTTTATCAGTGTCGGACAAAAAGTATATAGTAGTTATGGTGATATTATAAGAAGCATCTATCGTGAAGAAGGATTAGGTGGATTTTTTAAAGGTTTGTCAGGTAGTTATGTTGGATGCTTTGAAGGTGGTATACAATGGATGGTATATGAAAAACTAAAAACTATATTGGCAAAAAATAGTAAACCAGTAGTAAGCAGTAGTAGTAGTCTATCAACAAAAAATAAATCCAAGACTCTAATAACTCCGGTAGTTGAAGAAAAGAAATTATCGGCATGGGAATATTCAGTTGCTGCATCTACTGCTAAAATGATTGCTATAATAGCCACATATCCTCATGAAGTTGTTAGAACTAGACTAAGAGAGCAAGCTATAAATGGTGCATTCAAATATACTGGTTTCCTTAACACTTTGAATATTATTGCTAAAGAAGAAGGAATCCGTGGTTTATATGGTGGTATGGGATTACATCTATTGCGATCAGTTCCTAATGCAGCTGTTATGTTTGTTACTTTTGAATTAGTATCAAACTTTTTAGATAAACAAACAGTACCAATAATAAATTCTAAAAAATAAATAAAAATATTTATTTACATTAATTCATATCATGAATAGTAATTGTAGTATTATCATCGTCAATATTTAAGATACCTAAGTTACTATATTCTTGAATTGTTGTCTTTAATTGATTTGATGTAAAACCAGCATTTAATACCATTTTTTCTATATCATTATATCTAACTTGGGTAAGACTACGTACTTGTGTATGATCACGTATTAAATTAAATATTGATGAGATTGGATCTTCACGTTGTTGTCCTTGCTTGGTATCATCTAATAAACTTGATTTTGATGCATGAGTAAGTCTTATTGCTTCATCAATATCTTGACTTGATATTTCATTTGATAAACGAAGTCTAGCTAATGCTTGACCTAATCGTAATATTGATAATAATTGTCTTGCTGTCATCGAATTTTGATCATTAGTATGTCGTGATGATGAACCAGGTGCAGAACCAGCAGCATCTCTAGCTCTTAAATCAACATATGCTTCAGTTATATATGATCCTAAATTAACTGGTACAGATGGATTAATTGTTCTTGCTGCAGCAATATATTGTTTTATTGCATTTGGTGGTATTGGTTTAAATATTTGTTCAGGATTTCGCTTATATTTATGAACATGTAAAACATGTCGTGATAATGCTAAATCTAAATCAATATCAGCTTTATCTAATATTAAAAATAATAAATCAAATCTTGATAATAAAGAATTTGGTAAATCAACATTATCACTTATACTTTTTCTTTTATTATAACGTCCATATAATGGATTTGCAGCAGCTAATACAGCAGCTCTTGCATTTAATGTTGTTGTTATACCTGCTTTAGCTATTGATATTGTTTGTTGTTCCATTACTTCATGTATTGCTGTACGATCACTTTCATCCATTTTATCAAATTCATCAATACAACATATACCCATATCAGCTAATACTAATGCACCACCTTCAAGTGTTAAATCACCTGTTAAGGTATCTCTAACTACAGCTGCTGTTAAACCAACACCAGATGAACCTTTACCAGTTGTATAAACACCACGTGGTGCAATAGAAGATATATGTTTTAATAATTGTGATTTAGCAACACCAGGATCACCCATTAAACATATATTAATATCACCTCTAATTTTCATACCATCTGGTAATACTTTAGTAACACCACTAACTAATTGTAATAATAATGCTTTTTTAACATCTTCATGTCCATATATTTCAGGTGCAATAGATTTTGCTAATCTACCATATGGATCAGGATCATTACCAATACTTCTTACTAATGCTTCAGTTTCTAAATCTAATTCTAATTCATTATAACCTTGTTTTTGTTTTTCAATTAACATTGCTTCAATAAATGTATCAGTTTTTAAACCAGATTTCATAGCTTTAAAACCAGATACTTTTACAGTTGAAAATATACCTGATATAGTAACAATATCACCAGGACCACATTGTCTAGTTAATTCACCTCTACATTTTACAGTCATTGAACGTGGTATATGACCAACAGGTACTTGATCTGGTAATTCTTGTACTCTTAATTCTTGATATTTTATAAATTTACAACCACGATCAATTTGACGTAAACGATTAATATTTTTATTTTCTTTACATATTTCTGATTCACACTTTATTTTGGGCATAAATGATGGTCCATTTATTTCATAATATATTTCACTATTACATACTTCACATATATATGTTGATACAGTAATATGTGGTTTTACATCTGTTGATCGTGTTACCATACCTTTAATTTTAACAACATGACCAATATCAACGGCATGAATTTCTCTTAATTTTTTTGCTGGTTCATTTGATGGAACTAAAAATATTACATCATATCTTCTAGTATATTTAGCAGGTAATTTTGCTTTATTTTCATCTATTGCTTGATCATTTCTACGTGCAATATCAATTTCATTATTTCTTGATTCTGTTAAAATATCCACGATATCTCTTGTATCTTGGATATCAATTGATGGTAATGGCATAATATTGTCACATATTTGTTCAAAAAATTTAATGTAACGAAAACAATTTGATCTTCATTATATTAAAAGTAAGTCAAATAAGTCAAATAAGTAAAATAATGTAAAATATGATACCTTATTTTCAAATTCAAATCCTCAGAGTGTTCTTGTATATGCTCTAAATCAATTTCTAACAAAACTTTCTCTCTATTAGCAATACTCTGCAATTGATCCATATAATAAAGTGTATTCCCAACACGAAATTCATTGATGAACCTTTCACATTCTTCGATTGATGCATCAATATCTTGTACACTAGGATATTTCCCTCTCAAGTACGTCGTCATAATTCTATCTATGACAAGTGATTAATTAGGTTTTTTAATTTTTGAAAAGACAAACCGGATAAGGTCCGGTTTCTTTATTACATAACATATAAAGTATACAAATTTAAAATTAAATATCTTTAATTTGAAAAGAGTTAATAACGATTAATGCTGCTCGTGCTGCTATTAATTTTAAATTAGGTCGCAATGACTCAATGTCCACGTAGTTCCGTATTTTGCTTGTATTACCCAAGAGGAAAGACAGAAGTAGCTGTCCGTATCAACTTGGTTTCAATAGGATTTAGGAGATAAAGATGGCGGCTATTCGTTCCACGTTTGATGTGGTTCAGGAATTGACAAAAGAAGGACATTTAACTAAAGAAGAAGGTCAACTTTTCTGTCGTTTATGGGATGATATAAAAAATCTTCGAACAAGTGGGAATGCGAATAAAGATGAATTAATATTATTTAAATCCAAATTAGATGACGCAATGAGCGTAGAACGAAGTAATCACGTGTTTAATGCTTATAAAATGAAATATGAACAATTAAAAAACTCCAATAATGATGGTCAACAACACATACAACAGCAACAACAAGGAAAAGGACCACAACCTGCACCATGGACAATTGAAAATATAGTCGATTTAAGTAAATATCAAGTATTATGCGATCAAATTATAGCTCAGAAGTATGGTTTACAAGTTGATAAATATACTTTTCAATTATTATCAAATGGTTTACAAATTCAATTACGAAATATTATAGCATCATGTATAAAAAATTTTAATCAACGACGTAATCGAACTGGTGTAGTAGCATATGAAAAGATTATGTCTAAAATTAATTCTTCAATAGATAATACCGTAACAGATATTGTAGCATTAACATGGGGTGGAGATAATTACAATAAATTATTAAAAGAAGAATATTCATCTAGAAAAAAAATTGTTGATTTTGATATATTATTAGAAGAATCAATGCAAAAAACTTTATTAAATATTGATGAAACAAAAGCATCTAAGAAAAAAGCGGATGTTTTTAATCTTATGACTAAAATAAATGATGAAAAAAATGGGCTTTTGACTATAGATGATTTATGTGAGTTACATGCGAAAGAAGAAATTGCAAAAAAATTTGAATCAAGAAAGAAAATGAGATTAAATTTAAATCAAACAGTTGGTGGTATGAGTTCTTCAAGTAATCCTCCTCAAGCTGTTGATACTCTTGATCATAATGAATATGCAAATCAAAAACATGCAATAGATGTAGAATATAGTAAAAAAGTACAAGGTTATGCATTATCTACATCATATCAAACACAAGCATGTCCATTAAATCAAGTGAACTCAAGTGATAATCATAGAATTACAGTATTTGATATACAGAAAGTTATCACTTCTCATACTGATGTTACTGTTAATAAATTGTCAAAAAAAAATATGAAAGGAGTTAATTTTTCCGCTAAAAGTACAGTTAGTGCATTCATAGCTAGATAAATATCAAGGTTCAAATAGAATATACATAATGTTAAATAGAATGTAAGAAATATGTTAAATATTTTGATTAATTTAACCCAGCTATAGACCTTATTATTAATTGATATCCCTCGTCCAGCGGGATTTCAGGATTTAAAATTGCTTCACAAATGCGTGGTAAGTCATCATGTATACTTAGATGTTGACATAAGTATAGTAATAAATGAAAATCAGCTAGTAATGTTTGGATTGTCCAACCTTCTTTGCCTATTTTACTTAATTGATTTTTTAAATCATTTTGTGTTTGATATTCACCAAATCTATTTGGACGTGGAAATGTGCATATTAATTGCTCAGATTTATAATTGAGAATAGGAATTGCACATAAAAAGAAATCATTATCTACTTCTTTTGCTGGTTTCATTTCTACTAATGCCGTAAATGTTGGATTTACTTTACAAAATCCCAAATTAGGCGACACTTGCAAGACATTTTCGGCAACCATAGCCATACATTGTTTACTTACTTGCCAACCATCACAATGCGGTTTATTTGTTTCAATATCTAATGTAACTTTAATCGTTATGAAAGTAGTATCATTAACTCCATCTACTGATTCTAACTGATGTTCAGCGGTAGCTAAAATTTCTGGCCCTGAAAATGAAAATTTCTTTTCTCTTGGTGGATGAGCAAATATCCAACCAACTTTTTTATATCCTAACATCATAGCTAATTCGTTAACATTTGCATCTTGTTCATCTCGTAATAATTTAAATGTTATATCAGTTGTCTCTTGTTTTGGTTCATAAATAAAATGAACTTGTACTTCGTTATTTTTATCTACCGTTCCATACAAATAACCAATACGCATACATCTAAAATCAAAAGTATATAAATAATTTATAAATGATTCCAATGATTTTGCATCAACAGCAACTTTAGAACAAAATCCTGGTTCACCAGTTGGTTGTTTTGATATTTTATATTGAAATTGTGAGTCTAATTCAACAAATTCATTTAATGTCCAATGCATTTTCATGCTTCTTAATGGCATCATGCCAGGTCGAAAACCATTAGAAGATGCAATAGATGAATAATCTATAAATAAATTAAGTAAAGTAAGTAACAAAATAACGAGTAAATAGATTAAAATACCTTGTGCAACAATAGTTCCATCCTTTGTTATCTTTTTTAATGATGATGCTGCAGCTTCGTGAATACCTGTTTTTTCTTCATTTACAGTTATATATAGCATATCTCCATGCTTTATACCAGCAGCTTTTAATGTTAATGTTTCATTAATAGGATCTTTTCCACTAATACAAATAAATGAAAATAAAGTAAGATCGTGTAACAATATAATAGTTAATTTGGGAAAACATAATATATATAAGGATATCATTTGCATACCTTGGGGATAATGAGAAAGATGAGATTATTTCTGTTTTGTGTTCTTTTTCTAGATGCGTACGTAATTCTGAAAATAACTGTGTAACTTTAACATTTTCAACACGCCATATACCAAGTTGAGATCTTATTCGCACGGTTATTGATGCCATGGCAAATAATTCAATAGAAATATCGATTTATTCTTTTTTTTTTTAGAATTTCTTCGAAGTTTCGGAGTTAACTTGCCGGTATGAAAATCGGCACCTATGAGGATTGAAGTAATTGAATGAGTATTGCCGACATTTGCATAGGTATGATGGAACGTAACAGATTAGTCCAGCGCTTAGATTCGTAATGATCAAATTGATTGGAGTTAGATAACAATTACTACTTTACTTCTTTCTTAATTTACAACTATTGGCATAATAACTAACTTTACATGATTAGTTTTAACATTATATATATAAACAATAATTGACGAAGATGTATAATCAACACATATGGTGGAGCTAATTTTTTTCTTTCACTTTTAAAACTTTAAACTAAATTATTTTAAGGATTTGCACTAACAGGATTATCATACTTGGCTAAGGATTCAAATACTCTTTCAATTTCAGGATGACAACGAGTAAATGATTTACGACGTAATGCAAATCTAGGATTTTTTATTAATTCAATAAAGGTTATTGATACACCCCAAGGATGAGGACGATGGAATATTGATCGCTCTAACAATACTCTAGTAATTAATTCTTGAATCATTTCATTATCACCGTCAGCAAAAAGGAATAATAATGTATGAATAAAAAAATGAGTATAACAATTTGGAAAACGTAATTGATTTGCCATAACGGTAAATAAATTGTATCGTCCTTCATTATCAAATGCAGAGACAAGTGCTTTGAATATATCCATGGCACTCAATGTTTTAAATATTTCCATTGCACTATTAATAGATAATGGTGCTTGTACTTTACTTTGTAATTGCATAATAGCTTGTGTACCGACATAAATAACAATTGAAGTTAACAAAGGAACATTGTAAGTATTCCCTTGAACTAATACACTAGGTAGTTGAATAGGTAAATCAACAGGTTGCTTATTCGTTAAGTATGAATCAATACGTGTACGTAAACCTCTTTCATTTAAAATTGCAGTATAATTATCATTGATTTTGCAAGGTTGAGACATATCTGGTAATCTTTCAATTTTTAATGTAGGTGTAAATGGATCAGGTAAACGCATTGATTTAGGGAATGCAGATAATATTAAATTTCGCAATTGAACACAATTAATAGGGATAACTTCACAAAATGATAAATGATAATCAGCGAGGAAATCTGGGAAATCATGTAACAATACCAACAACATACGTAATGTTCCTTTATACAATTTGCGAATTGGTTCAGGTAATTGCGAATGCTTTAAAAATGGTTGCAAAAATAATAATAAATGACATATTAAACGATGCATGTGAGCCCAACCTTTTTGTCCTCGAGCAAGCAAAATATGTGGCATAAAACAACGATGCGAAATTAATTGTAACCATGCAAAAGCAAAACCAGGTACGTGCGATGGCTGAAGTGCAACAAATGCATTACTATATGGTACTAATAGTGCTGCAACTGATGGATTTGGCTCTTGAGTCGCTAATGGTACTCCTAAATCAGTTAATAAATTAGATATTAATCTAAAATATGGTCGTTGATCAAATACAACTTGTTTTCCCTTTTTAATTTCATGATCATCAATCAATACACGTGAAACTTGTTGTAATATACGATTTAACAATTTATGACGACTATCAGGATCAGTACTTTCTTTATCTGCAACGCGTAATAAGAATAAAAATAATTTAGCTAATGCATCAATAACTGTATAAGTTAACACATTTGCAGCAGGTTGTCCGTTAGTAACTGCACCAGGGGTAGGATTACTTTTTAAACAAACTTCAATACATAATTCTGTTGAAATACGGAAAAATTTATCAGCATTTTCTTCAGTATTTAAAACTCCTTGGCGATGCATCATTTGGAAGTACTGAACATAGTATTGATCATTATTTTGAGTGCATATTTTTAACCATGATTCAAGTAATGCGGTAACACTTTCACGGGCACCAGAATCTGCAGCTCGTTGTGCTAATACAGCAGGATTCACTGCATTATTAATTGGTTGGTTCGTAGCATTAACTTGAGCAACTATACTTGGATTCACTGGAGCTGCACCAACATGTCTAGTTTGCTCTTCTTTAGCAGTTTGTAATTGTCGCAAATCACCTAACCATTTTTGCAATTGTTTCTTTTCTTGAGCATTTCTGGGTTGAATTCTACTGACAGTTTCAAAAGTTAAATTGAACTCATGAGTATTAGCTAGATGTTCAATCAAGCACTTGCGTACAAATGTTATCGCAATATTGACCCATTCCATATTACGACCACCATCCATAAATGTTGCAAAATATCGATCAGCATCTTGAGACCGTAATAATTTGGCTTTAAATAATAAAATCAAAATGTTTAACAAATTCTTTCTATTATTTTCATCATTGACATTAAATGAAGCATAATGATTTAACCAACCAACAATATCTGGCTTAGTCTTACTAACACCACCACATGTATCACATAAAGTTTCAATAATACCAATCATAACCTCAAGCTGTAATATATCAGTTGTAGATGCACTCACAGATTCAACCATGCGTTTAAATACATTTTCACAGAATGCCATTGCAGCTTCAGTGCGAACAGCAACTGCAACACGTTGTGTTAATGCAACCATTTCACGAAGTAATGTAATAATTTCATGATCACCAGTAAGCATTGAGATTGATATCTCTCTGCCTTGTGCAACAACTTGTACTGATTTAACTGCCATATCAATTCTTGTCAAAAACATTTGATATCCTTGTAATGCCTGTGACATATCAATAGGACCCGATGTCGGTGCTTGTTCCACATTCATTCCATCAATACCGCCAGAGGCTTGAGATTGAGCAGCTGTAGCAGCAGCCGTGGCGCGTAACTTTTGAAATGCTTCGTAAACTTGAAGTTGTTGTGGAAAGAGACCACCTTGACGTGGTTTAAGTTGATCAGGGAGTTCACGAGGATAACGACCATTTGAACTTTGGGAAGCAGTATCTACAAATGGTTGCCCAGATTCTCTTAATTTTCTTCGTAATTGAATAGCAGTGGCTAGACTTTCATCTAATTCTCTGGTTGCTCGCTCCATTGATGCTTTCTCAATAAGTGCTAAACCTAAATCCAAATTTTCATTACAGCATACCAGGACAATTTGTTCAATTACTTGCTGATCATTTGTCACTGAAGAAAATAATGTGCGAATATGATTACCCATTGAAACACGTAATGATTCTTTGCAAGTAACAAGGGCTAAACTACCAGCAAGATTTGTAATCATGAGTAATGCAGCACTACGTAATTGTTGCTCATTAGGTTCAGTTGCAAAATCTTTTAAGACAATTTGTTTAGTTGTAATTGATGCAATTGCAACACTTCTTTCAACTACTGGTTGAATAATTTCGCGTATAGCACGATCAATACCAAGGGAAACTAATCGACGATGGGTAGGATTTGTATTGAAGAATTGTAATGTTGGCGAAATTTGAACGAAATTGTGTAAATTTGGTATCACAGTTTGTTCTTGTAATCCAACATTTATTGCAGCACTATCAACAACCGAAGAACGATCAACACCTAATGCTTGAGCAGCAACTGGAACATTTGATGAACCAGATGTAGGAATTTGTAGTGTTGGTGTTGGTGGTGATGATTGAGCAGCAGAAGTTAAACCAGCAATATTACTACTTTTTACCGAGAAATCAGGATTTCTTGAATCTTTGATAGGTACTCTACAACTTGTAGCAATAGAATTACCACGAGGAATGTCTTCAATTCGAACATTAATATTTTTGCATAATACTTGAACCTCAAATTTAATATTCATTTTCAAATCTTCCGTTTCATATAGCTCTCTCATAACACTTAATACGGCCATTAACCAAGGATTTGGAGGACGAAAAACTTTACTCTCTTTACAACCTTCAATAATTTTAGCAACAAAAGAACATATAGCAATCAATCGACCAGTTTCGTAACCCCAAAATAATAACTCCTTCAAGTTAATTCGACGTTGTAACAATGGTTTATTTTTTGCTAAAGTAACCTGACCGAGCCAAACACCCAAGTTACGTAACAATGAACGCTCTGATGATGATGTTGTAATATTTGGTGATTGCAATAACTTTGTAACTGAATGATACGCAGAATCTAAAATTAATTTATTTAATTTTGGTGCATCAAGAGTATCCAAAATTGCCAAATAAAGCGGATGCAAATTTAATTGAGTAGCAATACGCTTAAGAACCATATAATTAGCGAACCAATTATAATAATTTTCAGTAAGTAAAGTTTTAAGCTCTGCCGCCTTAGCATCAACATTAGCTCTTGCAATATTATTGACAATAAAATGGATTTGATCCCTTGTCGCTTCAGGTGGATTAAACACTTCAACTTCAACATTTATTACTGCCATGCGTTCAAGAATTTGTTGTCGGCGAGCAGAATGAATATTAGCTTCATTAGTTTCAACTACAGACTGTACCGATACTTTTTGAGACGAGTTAAATGTACTTAAAGCAGAGTTTTGTGCTATAGAATTTAAATTGTTAGCGCCAGAAACATCACCCATAAATTGTGCTGACAAATTGTCATTCGATCTATCAGGGTTCACTAAACTTAACTCAGATGCAGGCACGCCTGCTGCAATAACACCATTGTTACTAACAGCAATACCTTGACCACCAACATGCTCATTTGCAATTCGTTGAATATCATTCCATAATTCTACATTAAATTTTCTAAGATGAGGAATTTGCAAAAGATGAGAACAGTATTGAGGCCACTCAATGAGTCTTGATCTAAATTGTTCCAATGCTATCATACCAAATGTAAACATTTTAACTCCTCCAGGATCTGGTTGCTCTGGATCCTTTTGAAGTGCCTGTAAAACATATCTCATCGCCATTGCTAATGTAATACTTGAAATTAATTGGTATTGTAACAATGAACCAAATAATCTACCGGTAATTTGCAATTCTTTATCAGGATATTTATGAAAAAACCTATACTCATCAAACAAATTGTGAATCATACAACGAAATATTTCTTGCTCACGTTGTAAGTCAGAATATTTAAAACGTCGAAGTAATAAAATTACGTCTTGAATGTTTATATCACCAGTATAAATTCTTTGAAAATATGTATTTGCCTCATTTTCTACTTCACCAGATTCAGGTCCACGAGGTAAATCATCCATATCATTTGGAGCAACTGCACCAAAATGCTGCACTTGTGTTTGCTGTAAAACTTGATTATTATGTTGCTGAGTTTCACTCATTAAAACCGCTAAAATTCTAACTTCCTCAATATTAACTATCTGTGGATAATTTTGAATAGCTCGTAACAATGAAGTATAAGACTCAAATGATAATATTCCACCATCACGATCTCTTGGACGTAATGATTTAGAATGAAGTTTCAGAAAGTCAACAAAATTTCGAGCAATCACAGGACTTCTCTCTAATATTGCATTTGCAACTTCATCTAAGTTAAATGATGATCTATCTGCTTTAACACACCAATAACCTAATAATTCATCAACAAGACCTTCTTCTTCTAATCTTCTTGATATCATATTTCCCATACTTTTCAATCTATTATCAATATCAAGTATATCTTGTAATGTATTTGCACGTTTAAATGCATAACGAAACAATAATACTAATAAATCGGGATTAACTTGCTGTAATTTGAACATTATTATAGCAGATGTTGGTCTTGAACCAGGTAATCCGGTAAATAAAGGTAATATTCTTTTTAATAATTCTGCTCTTACACCACTGGTATCTTGAAGTGGTGCTAAACAAACTAAAGCATATTCTGGATACATTGACGCTGCTGCTGCCATAGCTTCAACTACTTCAGCAGTTAATCCACTTGATGCTAACTCTAATAATGTGGAATATAATCTGGAACACATCCAAGAAAAATTTGGTGGAGTAGGAACTTCACCTTGTAAACGATTTTCTAATGGTACTAATGGTAAAAAATCTATAATATTTCTGTGGGAATTAGCAGCAAATATTAATATTCCTAATTGTGATATACGATTTGACCATAATGAACCTAAAAATGATTGTGGTGGTAATGATATACCAGATGATATTTTCATAAATAACCTAGCCAATATTTGAAAATCCATATCTGATCTTATTAATAAACCTGGTTGATCTAAATTTTGAGCAACAAAACTCCAATTTAAATTTAAGTTACGACATTCCTGTGATAATACTTCAGCAACAATATCTAAATTCCAATCATTTCTAGTTACATTTCCATCTCCTTGGGCATTACTATTATTACTACGTGCTAAAACAATAACAACTATTTCAGCTATCTGTAATTCATCTAATGAAGCATTCACACTACGAAGTGTGGTAACAAAATGTTGAGCATTTAGTGAACACTGTGATCCTAATTCTAATAATAATGATCCAATTGAAGTTCTTGGTATTATCAAATTTGGCGCACCGCCACCTGTCGTTGTGGCCATTCCAAGACGGCCAACAAACGCAATATAATTTACTACTTCTTCTAGTCGTAAACGGGATATTCATGAACCAAAAAATTTTTACCTTACCCTAACTGAAAAGTTGAGTTTAATTTTAAGCAAATAACAAATGGAACGTTGGTATTTCTAATGCCATATATTTAACTAAAACTAAATTCTCTACTTATACTTATACTTAAAAGTATATTTGTAAATATTTATTTTTATGTATTATTGTAAATTAGACTAAATTAAAACACTAATCTAAAAATAACACATATATGTATGGTATATCCTCATAATATTTCTTTAGTCTTTATCTTTATACTAATACTACAATGCTAATCCCTTAAATTCCATTCGTTGAAACAAAAGTTGAAAAAAAACTAATAAATATACCACAATAGTAAGTAGGTCCATGTCTCATTTATTAGAACTGAAAGTGTTTCCGCCGACAAAAGATGAAGATATATGGAATGATGTCGCAAAGAAACTAGATTTACCTCTTGTTTATGGTGGTATTGAGGAGGAAAACCATGAAGAAATAATCTCTAAGAAATTAAAATCAGGTACAGTGGAAGTGAAAGAAGAAATAATACAGTATACAAAATTATTAGTATTGGGACAATATGAGACATTAAGTATATTATTGAAAAGATACAATAAACCATGTCAGATTATAATAAGAAGGACAATAATAATTTTTTCAGCTGTTCGAATACATGAAGCTACAGAGGATGATTATAATGATGCAGCTAAATTTATCCAAACGGGTGTTGTTATTGCAATGCCTTCAATGATTGACAAGTTAAATGAATTTAGCAAAAGTAAAACTAATAAAATATTACTTAAAGCAACAAATAAATCATCAATAATAAATAATCAATCAACACAATTGGTAAATAATATAGCTACTGGTGACGATGAAATCTGTAATATAATTGATGAAATTGACGAATATATAATATTAACTAATAAATTATTTGAGAAATTTAAAAATGTAGAAGATAGAATCACATTATGGGGAATGTACACGGCAATCAATGAAATATTTTCTAATAAAAAAAAGTATGTTACAAATAATAATCAATCACCACGTGAATCACCAAGATCTGCCCATCGTATTGGTAGTCCAAGAAGTCCAAGAGCAGATAGTCCAAGAAAACAAAACGAAGAATTAGAAAAAATTGAACCTATTTTTAGTGTGTATGAATTATTACCACTGGATAGTAAAACTCTTTTACATATTCAAAATAATTCAAATGTTACATACAATGAGCTTGAAGCAGAAACTGTATCATATTTCGACTACCTTAAAGCCGTGTTAAAAATCAAACGAAGATATGAGGGTGATGATATTAAAGGAACAAGTAATAATTCAACAAATATCATATTAAATATTAATATACCAACTGAAAATACGAGCAATAACTTGGGGAATATACCTGGACTACAAAATGATTCAATCAATAAGAATGATATCAATATTGATGATAATATTACAAATACTAGTAGTAATTTAAAAGAAGATTTTGAAGCAGATCGAGTTCGTCGTGCAAGAATTCGTAAATTTCAATTAAATAATCACACAAATGATAAAAATGTAACAATTGATAAGATATTAATGGCAAAAAATAGTAAAGGAAATAAATTCAATGGTATGTTATTGCCTCTAAATACTAATTTAGGAAATTCTGTAGAAATAAAGCATGATAAAAAGAATCAAAATATAACAAGTTCATTAACTAAAAATCCAATTGATATCCACGAAAATTTAAAAAATAAACCATTGATAGAGTATATGTCATCTTTATCTCAGTTACCATTTCCTATGGTACCTTCCAGTAAAGTGTTGCCTAATCAATGGTTTCATACTATAAATTTTTGGGAATTAATAAGTGAATTTATAACAGCATTAGAAATAGGACTTACTAAGATTGATATGGGAACGGATATATCTGAGTTTTCAAGTACTGGTAATACAAAGGAAATATTATTAGATTCGTTGAAAACTGACTATTACATTCATCGATATAAAATGATTAAATCCACTTTGTACTCGCATGATACAAACTGCATGTATACTCATGAAGAAAATTATCATATTCAAGACTCCATGTTGTATAAAAGTGACGTACCATCGGTTTTTAATGAAATTCTTGTTTCAATGTCCATTTCAGTAGCTGATATCTCTTCAAGTAAGGAAAATATTACAAAGAATTTGCCAAATAATAGTTTTTGGTATCATGAAATGGAAAAATTCATGTATCATATTAATAAAGATAACAAAGAATTGTTACAAAAATTACAGAAAAGAATAAAAGATAAAATGGGAAATGCATCAAAAAAGGAAATAGAAAATGCAGAAATGTTACGTAATAGTCTAGTTGAATATTCTTCTGTTGGACAAATTTTAGTGATGAAATGGGAAGTTTGGTTATCATTTGTATTTAATTGGTTATGCCCATTATGTAAAAAAGAGTTAAAAGATTTGCGTTTAATTGTTGCTAATGAAATATATGGAAATGTTTTAAGACGTGCAAGTAAAAATGCAAAGATTGAAATAAAGAAAATTATTGCAAAAAAGCAACGATCAGAAGAATGGCAAGAAGAAAAAAAGAGACAATTAGAAGAAATGAAATTAAAGCGAAAACAATTTTTAGAACTTGATTTATACGGTTTAAGTGAAGTAACAAATGAAAAAAAAGAATTATTGTCCAGTAACAGTAGCAATAGTGACATTATGGCTAAGTCTCCATCATATAAAAGATTATTACGAGTTTCAACAGATGAAAAAGATTTAGTTCCTGCATCACCATTTGATGATAAACAAGTAGATCAAAAAGTTGATGATAATATTAATACACTAACTGATCAAATTGCTGAATCTAAAGGTAATTTAGATATTGATCAAATTCCTGGAGTAACAAGAGTTGATAGTAGAGAAGAGATAAACGAAGAAGTAAATGAAGATGTAAAAAAATCTACGACAATAACAGAGACAAAAGAATTTGAACAAGAAGTGGTATATGTTAAGTATGATATTTTGAGCAGTCGACAGTTTATTGATGGGTTTTCTCACGGTGAATATTACAAAGCAACAATCATTAAGAAATCCGGTGATTGTGTCGATGTATTATATGGTGAAAGTCAACTTGTTGAACAAGACGTTGCATTGGAATATATTAAACGTATCGATAATGTAAATTA
>JACCDO012397825.1_pt1 | contig 20858 bp, 19 predicted proteins | sample 7446101 | NCBI WGS metagenome assembly JACCDO01 (sample SAMN15323440, study PRJNA562643) | freshwater metagenome | isolation source: river surface water | place: USA:Blue River Watershed | collected 2017-08-16
ATAATCCTTTTACTCCCCCTCCGCTAAATACAAGTGTATCAATTATTTGAATATTAACTGGTAATTTTTTATTATTTGTTTTAAGAATTTTATCCAAATTTAATTTGATTAATGATTCAATATCCATTATATATAAAAAAACATAAAGATTTAAGTATTTTAAAACTTTTTTTTATGTAAGATAAATAATAATTATGGATAAAATATCAATAAAAAATCTTGTTCCAGAAACAAAAATAGGGGATTCTAAATCAAGTATATTAGATATAAATTCAATGATTACTATTAATAATTGTGCTGATGATTCTATTAGAACATTTAGTGCAGATTATTTAATAAAAACAAGTAAAGAAAAAAGAGAAAAATTATTAAAGATTTATAATAAATATTATGCTCATTGTATAGAAAAAATAAAATTATTTCATAATGGTGGAAAGTTTGACTTAATTTATGAAGTACCCGACAAAGTAACTGAAAATTTGGATTATATTCCAAAATATTGTATGGATTTCATAGAAACAAAATTAAAAGAAAATTATATGGATATTTATAGAATAAATTACAAAACAGTATTTATTACATGGAAATATATTGAAAGTTCAAAAAAATAGTATTTATTTTAATTTTACTATTTCTCTAATTATGAAAATTTACTTATATTGGAAATTTTTTACACACAAACTTTATCTTTGTGTGTAAAAAAAGTTTTTTATTAATAAAATTTAATAATAATAATTAATTGTATAAAAAAATATATAGTCTATATTACTTTTTTGGTAAAAATATTAATTTAAAATAAAAATATATAAGTTTTTTGCTTGGTTAAAATAACCAGTTTTTAACCAGTTTTTTGATAAATAATATTTAAAATTTTTAATATATTTAAATAATATTAGTAAAATAATGTATATTTGTAACAATTGTAATTATTCTACTTTAGATAAATCTAATTTTAACCACCATAATAAATCAAAAAAACATTTATCTAATATAACAAAAAAAGTATCAATTAATTCTATTAATGAAGATATATTAATACAAAAAAATAAAAAAATAGAAGAATTAGAAAAAGAACTTTTGAATAAATATAAAGAAATTGAAAAATTAGAAATGAAGGCACAAATATATAAAGAACTATCAGAAAAAGCTAAAAATATTAATCAAGGAATTATTATTAATAATAATATGAATTATGTTAATAAACATTTTAAAAATGCCCCACCATTAAAAAAAATATCTAATTATACACTTAATGGAATTAATTTAGAAGATGATAATCAAATTGATCAATTAACTGAAAAAATAATATATTCTTATAATAATAAATGTTTACATAAATTAATAGGTGATCATATAGTAGATAATTATAAAAAAGATGATATAAATCTACAGTCATTTCATGCAACAGATATTGCACGTCGTAAGTTTTTAGTTAAACTAGAAGATAGTATGGGATATTTATATGATGAATCTTCTGATGAAATTGATAATTATAATCCTGAAGAATGTGATTCTGAAAATGAAGAATATAATAATTTACAAAAAGAATATAATAATGAAAAAAATAATGATAAAATAGTAATAAAAAAAATAAAATCAAAATGGACAAATGATAATGAAGGTGTAAAGATATCTTATTTATTATTTGAACCATTAATAAAAAAAAATCATTAGACAATTAAGGAAAAAATGCCGTAATTATAATAAAGAATTAAAAAAAAATATAAAAAAAGTACCCACTAAAGAAGAAGTAGAAAGATTTGAAGTATTGGCAAATATATTAAAGGAGATAGATAAAGATAAATTAAAGAAAAATATAAATAATTATATTGCACCATATTTTGGTTTAGAAAAAAAATAGTATTTATTTTAATTTAAAAAATATATAAATAATCATAATAATTAAAAATCCTAATAAAATCATTATTAAATACTCTTTTAAATCACTGAATTTAATAGTCAATGAATTATTATTATCATTAAATCTATCAAAATTATTATGATTATTATCAAAAACTAATTTAATTTTTGATTTACATTTAGAACATTTTTTAAGATGTTTAATTATACTATCTTCGCTGTTAGAAACTATTGAATCATTTTCACTAATAATATGTGAATTATGTTCTTTTTTTAATTGATCCAATAATATTGAAAGATTTTCGTCATTATTTGATGAATCGTTACTTAATTTACTTTTTTTTTTAATTTTTGATTTTTTATTTTCATATTTATTTAATGTTTTAATAAAACTATCATTATTAGCCAAAGTACTTTCTGTTTTTTTAGAACAAAAAGAATCTCGTGTTATATTATCATTATTAGCAATTAAATCATTTATATTAGTTCCTTCATTTTCATTTTTTATATTTCCTTGTGCTGAAAAATATTTAAAATTTTCATCTTGTAATGCATCTTCTAATTGTTTTTTATTTTTAATACTTTCATTATAATATTCTTCATGAACATCTTTAATTAATTTAAATTTTTTCTTTTTGTCATTTATTTCTCGAGCCATCCTATCCAGCTCATCCATTTCATTTTTTTCATCAAAATTATTATCAAAATAGGAATAATTATAAGTAGTCATTATATTATTATTAAATAATAAAAATATTAAAAAAAATCTTAACAAAAAAACTATTTGCGTAAGTATATAAGAATTAGTTTCTAATAAAATTATATAAATATGAGTAATTCTGATAATTATGGACATTCGTCTCAATATCCAATGACAGACACAAATATGTTTGTCGGTTTAATAGCTAATAGTGAAAAATTAAGATCTGAAAGTAAAAGATGGAATTGGGATGGAGAAAAAAATCCGGAGCTTGATGATGATCATGCAAATTATATAAACAATAATAATTCAGAACATCGCCATACTGATAATAATACAGATAAAGAAAAAGAACGTGAAAGAGAAAGAACTGAAACTGATAATAGAAATAGTTACAATAATGATACAGCTAAAAGAGAAGATTCGCCAAGAAAAACAGATGGTGAAGAAAATTTATCAGCAGAAGAATTAATGTTAAGAAAATTAGATATGTTGCGTAAATTAAGTGAATTAGCACAAGCTGGTGTTAAATTATCGCAAAATTATAATATGAATTCAGATTACAAAATGATGAAGTATGAATATGAGTTACATAAAGGTATTCGAGCAAAACAAAATGGTATTAATTGGATGTCAAGTATGAGTTTAAATTTAATTTATGGTATTGAAATGTTAAACGATAAATATAATCCATTTGATTTAAAATTAAAAGGATGGTCTGAACAAATGAATGCTGATGTAAATAATTATTATGATGTATTTGGTGAATTATATGAAAAATATAATCAACCTGGTAAAAATATGGCACCTGAATTAAAATTATTATTAATGATGTCTGGTTCTGCCCTTAAATTCCATTTAACTAATACTATGATGAGTAATTTACCTACTCTTAATACACAATTAGATGAAGATCCAGTTTTAGCAGAACAATTAAGACAAAAAGCAATTGCTCAAAAAATTAAAGATCAAGCACAAAAAAATAGCGAATCTTTAAAAAATGCAATGAATAAAGAACATGAACAAGCAAATCAAAAAGCTCAAGATCTGAATTTAATTCGTCAAAAAGAAATAGAATTCCAAAATCTTAGAAGAGAAAATGCCCAAAAAACTGCTGAACTTGAAGCATTAAAAGAAAAATTATCTTTTAATAAAACACAACAAAATACACAACAAAATAGTCAAACTAATTTTCCCAGACCACAAGTACAAACAGGCGGAGTTTTACCAAATTACGCACAACAACAACAACCTCAAATGAATATTCCTCCAATGGTTCAAAGAATGATGTTAGCTAAACAACAACAGCAACAACAATTACAAGATCAATTAAATCAACAATATGGATTAGCAAATAATTCGATGGTAACAAATAAAATAGATACATTAAAAGCCCAGACTGATTATATGGAAGAATTAGAAAAAATTAAAAACTTAAGACTCGAAGAAGAAAAAAAAGTTAAACAACAAGAAAAGAAAAAAGCAAAGGAAAGTAGTTCTGAATCGGAAACATCTGAATCTAGTAGAGCTTCTACAGCATCATCAACTAGTTCAGAATCTAAATCAAGTGTAGAATATAATGTTAATTTAAAAACAATTTTATCTGATTCTAAAAAATCCTTAAAAGAAAACACATCAAGTGAAAAAATTACTTCATTAGGTTTAGTTGATCCAGATGAAGTAAGTAGATCAAATATTTCTTTGGGTAAAAAAAGAGTTAAAAAAGATAAAGAATCAAGAGATTCTCAAAAATCAGATAAACCAAAAACAGTAAGACAAAAGAAAACTGGAATTAGTTTAGAATAAAATTAAATATGTCTTTTAGATGTTGTTCTTTCTAAGTTTTTTAATGATTGATTTAAAATTGCTAAAGAACGTTTATATGGATTATCATCATTAATTTCTCCAGGTGCTGTTCTTGTTAATACCTCACTTACAAAGTCATCTTGTGATTTTTGAACAAGATATTTAATATCTGATAATAATTCACGTTTATCATTTAATTGTGATTCTCTTAATTTACTAATTTCTTTTTCAATTTGTTCACTTATTAGTTTATTATATGAACGAAGAATATCCTTTCTAATTTGTGGTAATTGTGGTTTAAGTGCTGATTGCATTTCTGGGGTAAATTGACTAATTACTCCTTTCATATCATCTTTCTTATCTTCAACGATAACATTTACATCAACATCATCTACTACTTCAGATGTTGGAATATCTTTTGCTTTAGAAGATTTGCGGTATTTTCTTTTCTTTTTCTCAGATACTGATAAATCTTCTGTAGGTGTTTCACTATCAGTATCTATCGATGATTCAGAAAGTGATTGTTTTCTGGCTAATCTTTCAGCGCGTCTTTCTTCTTTTGTTTTAGGAGGAATATAGGTTTCACCTCTTTCAATTGCTAATCTCTTTTTTTCTTCTTCAATATGAGCTCTTTTTTCTGCTTCATGTTGTCTTTGCTTTTCTTTATGAGCACGTTTTTCTTTCTTTCTTAATTCTGCTTGTTCTCTACGTTGTTGTTTTTTTAATTTTCTTCTTTCTTTTTCAGACATTGTTAAATCTTCAGAAGGTGTTTCGGAAACTGTTATAGAATCTTCAGATGATGTACTTAATCCTGCTTGTCTTTTTTGTGCTTTGCGTTTACGTCTTTTTTCTTTATGAATATCACTTGCTAATTTTTCTTGTGGTGCATTTGGATCTTGTTCTCTTGCTAATCTATTTTTTTCCATAATTTCTGCATCACGTTTTTTTAATTTTTCTTTACGTTTTTGATGTTTACTTCTTTTTTCAGTTGTAGAAGTAGTTATAGAGGGAGTATCACTTGAAAATAAGTCACTAACATCTGAATCATCGCTTTCACTTTCACGTCTATGTTGGCGTTCTCTGCGTTTTTCTGCTCCGATACGTTTTTGTTCTTCAATCCATTCTTTACTGTGTTTTTCATGATGTTGTTTTTCATGATGTTGTTTTTCATGATGTTGTTTTTCATGATGTGAATGTTCATGATGTTGTGATTTGTGATGTTTTTTTGATTTTTTCTTTGACTTCTTTTTAGAGTTTTTTTTTGATTTTTTACTTTTCTTTTTACCACCAACTAAACTATTATATCTAATATACAAATTGATAAGTTCTCTTTGTGTTTTATTACCAAAATAGTCTTTCAAATTATTAAATAATTCTTGCTCTTCAAAATTTAATTTATCTACATGTATATTTTTTAATAAGATTTTTGGAAGAGTATTTGTTTTACACAAATTTATATAGTTTTTAATTATTTGATTAGTCATATATAATATATTTATATATTTAAAAATATTGAATAATAAAACATAAGGAAAGTCCTTCATAAATTACATTAGGTTTAAAAAGATATCAGTATAATTTTTATATATGAATAATTTAAGTGATAGTGAAAATAATAATATAGATGATATTAAACATAAATTGGATACTCAAAAAAAAAGAGGAAGACCGCGTAAAAATCTCTTTTTTGATAAATCTTCTAAATCTTCGGAGAAAAAAGAAATTACAAATGATGAAAAAGATATAATTTTACATTTACCTGTATTTTTACCAAAAAATAAAAAGACTGATGATATGTCAGATGTATCAGATAGTGAAAATAATGAAAGTGATGAAGAAACAGTATTAAGTGCAAGTGATGATTGTTCTGAAGATGATGTAAATTATAAAAAATTATATGAAACTTTATTAAAAGAAACTAAGAAAAAAGATGAAATAATAAAAAATTTTTCTAAAGATATTAAACTAGAAAAAAATGACAGCGATGCTTTTAATTCAGATATTCAAAAGGATTTAACAAAACATCTAATTAATATGAAACTAGTAGATAATAATACAGGAAAAATATTTGATCAACCATCAAATGTTTGTTGTTGGTGGTGTACTTATAATTTTGATTCTTCGCCGTGTTTTATACCAGAAAAATTTTATGAAGATAAATATTATGTATTTGGTTGTTTCTGTAGTTTTAATTGTGCAGCATCATATAATTTAAATATGAATGATTATAAAGTAATGGAAAGATATGCTCTTTTAAAGAAACTTTATAGTCAAAATTCTGATAAAAGAAATAAACTAGCACCTCCTAAAGAAGTATTAGATAAATATGGAGGTATAGTTAGTATTGAAAATTACAGAAAGAATTTTTTAACTTGTGATAAAGAATATCGTATTAATTTACCACCATTAGTAGCACTGACACATCTGATTGATGAAATTACTATGGAAAAAAATGAAAATAATCAAAGAGTTAGTATTACAAATATGAAGAAAAAACTTCCCGTTGTTAAGAATAATCTATTTAGTACAATGGGAATTAAGAATAAGTAATATCTATTGATTTACCTAATTCTTTTAAACATTTTTTCTTTTCTTTATCTTTCATTAATTTTTCACATTCTGTAGAAACTTTATCTAGTGTTTTTTTATAATCATCAGGAAAATCTCCATCTTTATAAAACAAATAATAAAATCCTTGTAAGAAACTATCACATAAATCATCACTCTTAGCTTTATGTAAATCTAATATATCTGTATATTTTTTTTCATATTCTACCAAACTTTTACAATATTTTTTACCTAAATCTTTAGTTAAAATATACTCTTCTCTCTTTTTTAAATTTTCTTTATTAAGTGTTTTATCTGTATTCTCTTTATTAACTTTAAGTTTATTTTGAGGAGAAATAAAATAAACTGCTGTAATTTTGCTATTAGTTATAGATTTATCTATAATTCCTCTAATAGTAAAATATGAATATAATAGGGCCGATATTGTTTTCATAGTTGGATTTAATAAACTTGGTTGATTTTCAATTAATACTTCATCTACTTGTAAAAAGTCATTTTTCAATTCATCTAATTTTTTAAATAAATGATGTGATAAATTAGTAATTGATTTATAATTAGAATTTTGGCTCTTTAATTTTTTAGGAGTATTATTATTTATATAATCTTTCTTTAATTTTTCATAATGTTTAGAACAATAATTTTTATTATTATATGAAAATTCAGTTATACCTTTACATTTATTTTCTCCACATTTAATTTTATCTTCTATATTTACCTTGATAGTAGGAAAGTTTTCATCAAATGATTTATCAAAATTTTTTAAAAAACTTTTATAATGAGTTGAACAATAATTTTCTGTATTAAAAGAGAATTTAGCATTTTTTCCACATACTTTTTTTGCTTTATGTGTACATACTAATTTATTTTCATCGACATTAATAATATCCCATTTTAAAATATCAAATTTATTATCTTCTTTCTTTTTTAAAACACAATACGCAAGATTAACAATACCGACATCAAATGATAAAACAGTTTTTGACATATAAAATTAAGTATTATAATAATTTTAAATAATAAACGAAATTAACTATTTTTAGAAGCAACACTAAAATAATTTGTTAACAGAAATACATTAATATAATTATATGCATCTTTTATTTGTCTACAAGTTTTTGCTAAAATTATAATAGAACCACTTTCAAAAACAAATATGGTAATTATTTTTGAAGGATGTTTTAATTTTATATTTACACAAGCATGTCGAATTGGATCAAAAGTACAATCATCAATATATTTTAATGCACTATTTTTATCAATTTTATCAAAAGTATCATTTTTCTTAATTTCTAATAGTGATTCATTTGTTTTATTTGATATGATTTCATATAATTTGTCCCTATTTATTTGAAATCCTATATCAAAAACAGAATTAATTAAAACAATTTTTCCATCAGATATATCACTAATACTTAACTTTTCGTTATTTTTAGTTTTTATAAATGTTATTTCTTTTATTTCTTGATTTTTAAAATCTAAAAGATGTCTTGTTGTATTAAGTAAATTAAATACATTTACAACTGATTGTTTTGCATTATCTAATGAATCACATCCTGTCATCTGTATTGACCCATTTTTAAATAATTTAATATTAATATTTTTAATATCTGATATTTTTACAATAATAGTAACTTGATTATAAAAACTATCTTTTTTTGTTTGTTTTCCGACTTTTTTTTTTCTATTTTGCTTTTTCTTTTTCTTTTGTAATTTTCGAGTTTTAAGTTCATTATTTTCATCACAAAAAATAACATCATCAATATAACTTTCTTTTTTTAAATATTTACCTATATTAAAGCATTTAAATTGAATATTCTCTTTCATAGTTAAGCATATCGTCATAGTTGTTATATTGGTTTCATCGGGTTTTAGATCATATTCTATCGTATCTTTTAGTCTTATGAATATATCCTCATCTTTCATTTGTCATTTAAGTTAATAAATATTATTAATTTAAATCAATTTTTTATAAACTATTGGGGTTTGATTGATGTAATACATTGTTTACTAAGGGATTTCCTGCTAAATTCTCATCAACAAATGTAAAAAATCTAAATGATTGTTGTGGCAATGTTTGTTTTGAACGGGTACCAATAAAGCCAAATTTTTCTGTAGTTGTTTGTTGAATATCAGGATAAATATCTCTATTAATATTAAGGGGTTCTTTCAAGTTCATCATTGTAAAATCAACTGTAGGTCCTCTACTAAAGTTTGAATCTGTTGGTTTTCTACCAGCTGCAACTACTTCTTTTTCAGTATTAACTCTCATATTATTAGCATCACCTCTGCTTCTTTGTTTTTCTTGTTCTCTAGGTCCTCTGCCATTACCTGCTCTGTCATATTTATCATGAATATCTCTCATAGTTGGTTCTTGAATATTATTAACCATATCAAATACAAAAGGTTTATCTAATTCACCATTACCCATATTACCAGCTCTGTCTGTTTTTTCGTGTAAGTCTCTCATTGTAGGATCTGGTATCCAATTTACACCATCATAGACATAAGGTTTATTCAATTGATTATTACCCATTTGACCAGCTCTTTCTGTTCTATCATGTAAATCTCTCATAGTAGGATCTGGAATCCAGTTTGTTCCATCATATGTATATCCTTTATTTAATTGATTAGTGCCCATTTGTCCAGCTCTTTCTGTTCTATCATGTAAATCTCTCATAGTAGGATCAGGTATCCAATTTGTACCATCAAATATATATCCCTTATTATGTTCACCATTACCCATATTACCAGCTCTATCTGTTTTTTCATGTAAGTCTCTCATTGTAGGATCAGGTATCCAGTTTGTTCCATCAAATACATAACCTTTGTTATGTTCGCGCGTACCCATATTACCAGCTCTGTCTGTTTTGTCGTGTAAGTCTCTCATTGTAGGATCAGGAATCCAATTTGTTCCATCAAATATATAGCCTTTGTTATGTTCACGAGTACCCATATTACCAGCTCTGTCTGTTTTTTCATGTAAATCTCTCATTGTTGGATCAGGTACCCAATTTGTTCCATCAAATATATAACCTTTATTATGTTCAGTATTACCCATATTACCAGCTCTATCTGTTTTTTCATGTAAGTCTCTCATTGTTGGATCAGGAATCCAATTTGTACCATCAAAAATATATGCTTTATTAAGTTCACCGTTACCCATATTACCAGCTCTATCTGTTTTTTCATGTAAATCTCTCATTGTTGGATCGGGAATCCAATTTGTACCATCAAATATATATGGTTTATTAAATTCATTGTTGCCCATTTGACCAGCTCTTTCTGTTCTATCATGTACATCTCTTAATGTTACTTTAGGATTATATGTATCATCAAAACCTCTGGCTTCATTACCTTCTTGTTTTTGAGCATTTCTTACTATATCATTTTTAAAGTTTTCTTTTTGTGAAACTTTAGTCTTTTCTATTAATGTATCTGGTTTATGTAAATCTGTAAAGAATTTAGCACCACCTAATGCTCTCTTATTGGTTTCAACACCTCTATTAACAGTTGCCAAATTATTAGAATCAACTTCAGCGTGTATTGTTGGTCCTTTAATATAAGATTGACCTCTAATATTATCTTCTGGTGTTTGTTCCCAAAATGTAAGAGGTCTTCTTTTATACATTTTAGAAGGTACTGCACTTCTTTGACCTTTCATACCTGGAATAACAACACTACCATAAGTAAGTTTAGGTTTAGATGCAACACGTAATTCATCAACGGTTTTTGGTAATACTCTGAATGGATCGTGTTCGCCAAATTTGGCAACTTCATTATAACCCAAATTAAGACCCGGTGTAACTCTAACTTCTTGAAATGGTCTTTCATTTCTTCTTTCCATACCAGGGATATATCTAGAATCCATAACATCAGTTAATACAGGAGTACCATACATATTAGTTAAACCAGCAACAGGATCAAATAATCTTCTTCTTTCTGTTTTTGGTCTATAGTCAAGATTATTTGCACTACCAGTGAAAGTTTCCATTCTTCTTTGACGCATTTCAGCATTTTTAAGTTCAGTATATGGATTAAATCCACCATCTTTAGATTTAAAAAATGGCATCATGTTATTATGTACAAAATTTTCTTTTGAAACAACACCATAAGTTGAATCTTGGCCAAAGTTAGAAAATCCTGCATTTAATGCCATATCTCGTTCTAATTCTAATCTTCTAGAGCCATCGTCACCAATAATATCAGCTACACTATTGGATGCAACAGGTGCACCAGCATTATCCAAAGTTAATGGATCAAATTGCTCTAAAAATCCACTTTTTGCGTTCTTTAAAATTCGTTTTTCAAATTGATTATTATTAAATTTTTTTTCTTTGCGATAAAAACACATGGGGTCATCCATAGTAACACTACCATTATCACAACTTTGACCATCATATGAATCTACATCGCTAAATTCACTATCATCGGACATATTATTGTCAATTGGATCATATTTTTTTTTATTAGTTCTATTACTATTGTAATATGGTGGAATAATGCCAGATTTAGGATTTCTAGCATCATTATATCTTTGTTTTGCATTTTTTCTAATTTTATTAAATGATTTTTTATAAGTATCATTATCATAAATATTTTTTGAATTATTTAATTTTCTTTCTTTTATAAAAGCTTGGTTTTCTTCATTATTATTATTCTTGTTTAATATATTACCGAGGAACGATAACCCTCCAAATAATTCCATTATTATATATATTATAATATATAATAATATTTATAAATAAATTTAAGGTTGATTGCACATAGCGTTATTTACATATCTTGGTTGATTATTTGTACCAGGAATAGGTCTTGGATAAGTATGATCAGCCCAAATAGCAGGTACATCTACAACGAAGTTATCTTTTGCTTCTAATTTAGTATTTACTGCAAAATCATAAAAGATATTTACTTGGGGATTTCTATCTAAATTATAAAATCTGTTAACAGCTAAATCTCTATAATTGGCAGCAGGATATGTTAATCTGGATGATAAAGGATTTAAGTAATCATTGCAAACTCTAAGATGTTTAACACCATATTTAGTAACATTGATAGGGTTAACTTGATCTTTTCTGCATTTAGTTGTTTTAAGATTTCTGTTTGATAAAACAGATTCAACATCAACTAATTTTTGTGATGTAGCAATTGAAGGACCAGCGGCAGTTGAAACACCTTGACCCATATATGATGATCTAGGGCCAAGTGTTGATAAGCATTGATTGCAATTTTCTTGCCAGCTTGGTTCAAGTCTGTAACCTAAAGGTCCGACACTTTCTGTTAATCTGTCTGAATATGCGCATGAATCATAACCCAATCTGCTAGAATGGCCAATATTTAATCTGGATGGTTCCATAATATTATAATAATTATATAGAAATAAAAAAATCTATATATAAAAAAATTAATTTAGTATTTTATTTGCATAAAGTTTTGTCCACTCTTTAGCTGTCGCTATATATTTCTCTTTATTTTGTTTATAGATACCTGCAACATCTGCGTTGAGAGGATCATTGGGATTAGGATCGGCTAATAGAGAACTAATTGACAATAACACTTTGAATACAGATAATGCTGGAGACCATTGATCTTTTAAAATATCCAAACAAATTGCACCAAGAGTATTAATATTTGGATGATACATTTTGTTTAAAAATTTAATAATAGGTGGTTTAAAAGGGTATTCTGTTGGAAATGTAATATCAAGAGTAAAAATACCGTTTTCGAAAGGTGATTCTGTCGGACCTTTCATAGTAGCACTCCAATGAATAAGTTCATCATGAATTAGTTTAACGGTAATAGTTTCTCCAGATTTTTCAATCTCTTGATTAATATCACTCCACTCTTTTTTTAATCGTCTAATACTAGTTGCAGACATTTTATATAATTAATATCTATGGTAATTAATTATAAATTCAACTTTTTATTTTCTGGTTGTGTTGGGGCATGAAGTATTAGGTACTACGTAACCAGGATGAATCATTCTAGGAATATTGTTTTGGACAACTGGGCAAACTTGTCTATCAAGAACAACAGGGAGATCTTTTTCAAAAGTGCTAACACACATACCTGATTTTTTGCAATCAGGGTGGTATTTAAGTTGAGGGCATCTTGAATTGGGTCTTGTAATATTTTTTAATTCTGATTCTAAATCAACTAAATCAAATGGTCTCCAAAATTGATTTTTATATGTGCATTTATTACAGTTTTCATATTGACCTTCATATAATCTGTATAATAAAGGTGTGGTGCTTTCGTATAATCTTTTTTGGTAGGCGCAATTATCATATGATAATCTATTATAGGCTCCTAAATTAACATCGCTATATTTAGACATTACTTATATATAATAAATAAACATTTTTAAAAATCTATATATTTAAATATTTTTTAAACAATTTCTCTATGATATGATTTAGCTCTTTTAAAATCATTTTCAAGTCTACTATTAAATCCTCCTCTTGGAAATGGTAATACTACATGTTTAGGATCTTGTATATCACCTGAAATGTAATCAAATGAATGTTCACTATAATTAGGATAACCAAGTGACTTAAATTTAGCATCCCGTTCAGGTAATCCTTTCATTAAACAATTTTCAACATCAACATCTCTAGTTCCACCGATTCTATTAACTTGATTACCTCTTAAAGGAACACTTGAATTTGAGTTTCTTTGAAATTGTTTATTAGAATAATTAATTTCTTTATCCATTTCAGCTGGATAATCTTGAATACTATTTGTTTGGATTTTATATTGATCTATTTTTCTAATAATATCATTTAAATTATTTTCATGAGGTATTTCATGTTCTGGTTTATAATTAGGTGATTCCCAAGATAAATGTTGTTTATATTGGAGTTGTGGTGGAAAATTATTATTATCATATGTTCTTCTAGAATTTTTTCTAACATTTAAATAATAATCACTCATATATGGTTTTGAATCAAGAAAAAAACCCGATTCTTGGTCTCTTTGATAATCATCATCTGAAATTACATTAGTATGTTTTTGTGTTGCATATCCAGATATTTCTGCACCTCCTCCATAACTATATTTGGCCATATTTGCATCTTTATCTCTTTGTAATTTTTTTTGAAGTCTTTCATATCTTGGGTCATTTTTAAAATCATCATGTTTGATAGCAAACCCCATATTTTCTTCAGGAGTTACATATTTACCTTCATCACAATATAAATCTTTAGCACCTGTTAAAAATCCTTTTATTCTTAATTTATCATCTCTAGAAATGTTAAACTCTCTTTCTAAATCAAAAGGAGGGTCAATATTATTTTTTTTATAATATGACTTTTTTTTTAAATATTCTTGTAATCTTGGTTCCAAAGTAAGATTATTTTTTAATTCAATATTTTTAAAATCTTCCATTATATATTATTATATATATATTTAAAAATTTCATTATAATTACACTTATAAAATCATATGGAAGAACCGATAGAAGGTGATATTGATTTTCTAATTGCCGAACTATATTCACGACCACCAAAAAATACTTGTGATAATAAAATTATACCATATACTGAAAATGAAGATGATTTAGATGATGGTATTTTTGTCTATATTTTTGAAATGTTATTAAATATTTATACAGAGGGACTTTGTCATTTTGATAAATTAAGACTTATTTTAGAACAAACATATCAAAAAGAACCTATTGATAATAATATGTTAAAAGAATTAATCTTAAATAACCTATACGATGATATTAATTTTAATGATATTAATAATCAAGCACTATTATTATCAGAAGATTGGATAAAATCAATTGGATTTATGGTAAATATAGTAGAAGAAGATTATGATTGGTATTTACAATGTTTAGAAGATAATAACGATGATTATTATATGGGAAATCATTATTGTAAAATTTTGTTAAAATGTAATCCAAAAGATGAACCATATTTTTTATATAAAAATATAGAAAAACCATTTCACTTTGTTGGGAATGGTAATTTTAAAAAAGAAAAAGTAAAAACTATAAGTGATATTTATGCTATATTAATTCAAAATAACAAAAATAATAACAAAGAAAATAAAATATATAAAATATCATTCAAAGATATAAAATTAAATTAACAATATTGACCCATACATAAAATAGTATTAATTGTATTTATTCTTAAATAATAAATAAATGGCGTATTAATTTTTTTTGCATATATACTACTAACTTTTTCAGAATTAGTAGTACTAGTATTAATATTATTTCTATTTATTACTAAATGAATATTTTGTAATATGTCATTAAGACATATATTATTATTTGTAATTAATTCTGGTATTTCTAATGAGTTAAATATTCTGACAAGACCAGTTTCTTTTAATATATTTCCATATTTCATTTTAATATTTTCATTTATTTGGGGAATTACTAAATATTTAAATTTAGTTAAAGATAAATTATCAATCATAAAATTCATTAATTCAGATGTTATATTGGGAAAATAATCCCCATTAGACAACATAATGCCAAATGACATTTTATTATCATAAGTTCTTAATTCAATTAATTCCATAGAATCATATTTACAATAATGATAATTTTTATTTCTTGCTATTAAAAAATTTTGTTCTCTTTTTTTAAAACTTAAAAATGTATCTCTTACTATTTCATCAAAATTATTTTTCCATATTGGTTCAATTTTACCAGATATTAATCCTAATATTGAATTATCTTTTAAATGATGAGGTTTAATAGTATTTAAAAAATCATCTTTGTGTGAATTGCTAATATATTTATTAATTTGCATACATTCTTTGTTTAAATCAGAATATTTACCTTCATAATTTAGTACTTTGATGCAGTCTAAATAATTAAATAATGATTTATTTATTTTAAAATCATATGGAACAAGTAAAAAATTTATTAAACTACAGTATTTTAATTTATCTATTTCACTGTAAAACATATTTAAATCACTCAAACATTTTTGTTTTTCAGATAGATTTAAATAATTCTTTAATTCTAATAATGTTTTGTTTTTAGAACCAATATACAATGAAGTTAAAATGTTTGTTAAATTATATGAAGCAAGTAAATAATGATTTTTTAATAAATATTTTTGAACATTATTAAATAATAAATATCCAAATTCATCAATATTATTTGCCATTTTATCCATATCATCTGTAATTAATTTATTTGATGTATTGTCTATTCGTGCTATACCTGAATTATAATTATCATTTTGAGGATCATAATAATTAATTTTAAGATTTGATTTTTTATCAAACAAATCAAAATCATTTGCGACATTATCAAATATTGCTTTTTTATCATTTTTATTTGGCATAAAATTACCTCTTACAGGCATACCTTGGTCTATTTCATTATAAGCAAATTGGTCACCTGTTATTTCTCCTAATTCTGGAAAATTATCTGGCCCTTGTCTTGGATTAAAGTCCAGTTCAAAATTTCTTTTTTCAAGACGGTTAGAATATAAAGCACTCATATTATATATTATTTCAAAATATAAAATAATTGATATTTAAACATAATAAATAAAATATTTAATTAAAAATGAGCAAAATTATTATAAATAATGATTATATTGAAATAATTGGAGCTAAATTTAAAATGAGGAGTAAAATGGCAGCTTTTGACTTAGATAATACATTAATTTGTACAAAAAGTGGTAAAACTTTTCCTATAGATTCAACTGATTGGGTATTTAATTATAAAAATGTTCAATCTAAATTACGAGAATTATATGAGAAAAAATTTTGTATTATCATAATATCTAATCAAAAAGGGCTAAATAATTCATATCAAGATTGGTGTTTTAAATTAGTAGAAATAGAAAAAGAATTAGATATACCAATAAAAGTATATGCTAGTATCGCAAATAATATTTATAGAAAACCAAACATTGGATTTTGGGATTTATTAAAAGGAAATAACATTAATATGGACGAATCATTTTATTGCGGGGATGCCATTGGTAGACCATCAGATCATAATGATACTGATTATAAATTTGCTATTAATTGCGGATTAAAATTTATATCTCCTGAACAAATGTTTATGGAAAAAACAATTAAATTCAATAATGATTTTAATTATTTTGATTTTGATAATTTTAAAAATATAAAAAATAATATAACTTTTGAAAAAGAAAAAGATTTAATAATTTTAGTTGGTTTTCCAGGTTCTGGTAAAAGCACATTTATAACTAAAAATCTTGATAATTACTATTTCGTAAGTCTAGATAAAGAAAAAACACCTGCAAAATGTCTAAAATTAGTTAATAAGTATATGGAAATGGGAAGAAATATTGTAGTAGACAATACTAATCCCTCAAAAGAATCTAGGAAAAAATTTATAGATATTGCAATTAAAAATAAGTATAATGTGAGATGTATGAAAATGCTAACACAAGAAAATCATGCATTACATAATAATTATTATAGATACCTTTATAAAAATCAAAAATTTGTTCCAACTATTGCTTATAATATTTATAAAAAAAAATATGAAGAACCCGAATTAGAAGAAGGATATTATGAAATTTTGCATATCAATCCAGAAATTCCTCCAAAAAGCACTGATAATCGGTATTATTTTTATTTATTTTAATTTATTATCTCAATAATATATAAATAATGGAAAATAAATTTTGGTTAGAAAATCCATATATATTAATTAATAATGATAATTACTTAAAATTTTTCCCAACATCAAGTATGTCTAGAGTAGAACAATTAAATGCAATTACTAGATTATGTATTTATTATATTATTGTTATGCTTTTACTTGGAAAAAATAATATGTATTTAGGATTACCTTTTATCATAATTATTTTTATAATAGTTATTTATTTAATTTATAAGACTGATTATCAAGGTAAATATGAAGACTTTATTATCAGAAAAATGAATAAAAATAATAAAGAAAAAAAGATGCACAAAATAAATGATATGATAGAATCTGGTTATTATGATTTTGATGGTAAATTAATTTTAGGTAAAAAATATGGTATCGATTCACAAACTTTAACTGATCAAAAAGCTAAAGATTTTGTTAATTATGATTTTAATGAATTAGTAGAATATGAAAAAAATTCTTGTAGAAGACCAACCAAAGATAATCCTTTTATGAATCCTCCTGTAACTGATTTTGGCAAAGAAAATATTCCTGTTGCTTGTAATTCTGACGATGATGATATAAAACAAAATATGGAAAGAAACTTCAATGTTGATTTATATCGTGATTTAGATGATTTATTTGATAATAAAAATTCACAAAGAGTATGGTACACAATACCAGTAACAGCTATTCCAAATGATCAAGAATCATTTGCAAATTGGTTATATAAAACAGATGATGTATGCAAATCTAATCAAGATTCTTGTTTAAGATATGAAGATTTACGTTTTAAAAGATAATTTAACTTTCTAATTTCTCTTGAATTTCTTTTGCTCTTTTTAATTTAGTTAATTCATTAATTAAATATTGTTGTTTTAATTTTTCTATTTCTTCTAATTTTCTTTGTTGTCTAATTTGATCAGTTAAATTTTCCATATTATCTGGTTTTGGTTCTTGATCTTCTTTTTCACTATGTTCTTCTTGTTTATTATTTTCTGGCTGTACAATTTGTTTTTTTGCTAATTCAAAATGTTCACTTAATTCATTTTTAATTTTATTATAGGTAGTTTCAAATACATCATATTCACCCGATAATATTCTTGCTAAATGTTTACCACTAAAATAAAAACTAATATAAGGTATAGAGTCTTTTGTAATAAATTGGGAATATTTATTATCTTTTATAGTATATTTTTGAAGATTAATAAATAAAAAGATAGTATTATTATCATTTGAAAAATTTTTCTTTATATTTTTTTTAATAAGAAATGTATTATTTAAAATATTTATATTAAAATTTGATTCTAATGAAAAAATTAAAACAAAAAGTTTGTAAGGATTTTTTTGCATAATATCATCAATAAATAATTCTTTCTCTATTTTATAAAAATTGCAATTCATTAATATTATATAATATTAATCAATAAATTTTAAAGTAGTTTTAACCTTATTTAGATTTTTTTTGCATATTACCCATTTGTTTAGTTAAATTTTTCATCATATCTTGTGCCATTTTCATTTGATCTTGTTCGCTCATATTAGATGACATATTTGGGTTTTGTAGTAATGATGTAAGCATACTAAGTGGATTTCCATTACCCATTAATGGGTTTCCATTTTGATCTTTATAGTTATTAGCTAAATTTTGTGTTGATTCAAAAATCTTTTTCATATCAACTTTATTTTGGTCAATTTTAGGAATAGCTTTTTGCGCTACTTTTTCTGCAATATTAATAATATTTTGAATTGGATCACCGTTACTTAAATCTGATGTTTTAAGATGGTCTGTAATATCTGATAAAATAGTACCAATCATATCTGATGTATTTTCATCAACATTTGAACCTAATAATTTTTGAATATTTTTAGTTGCTTCATCAATCTCTGATTTGTTAATATTTTTAAGTTGTTTACTTAATTCTTCCATATTAAACATTTTATCTACTCCAAACATTTTAGCCATTGAACCAATACCAGGAGCATCTGGTCCTTTTGGCATATCTTTAGTTGCTTCTAACATTTGTTCAATGCTAAAATCACCACTAGTTCCAACGCCTAAAAATGGATCAATATCTAAATTCATTACATTGATTACTTCTTGTTCTGGAAATTGTTCAAGAAAACACATTTTTAATTTTTTATAATTAAGTTCTTTTAGTAGTTTAACATCAAAAGTATTAACACTTGTTTCATTAACAAGATGAATCATTTTAGTACCAGATACAAACATATTATCTAAATAAAACCATAATGCACTTTTATCTTCATTTGAAAGACAATACCAAGAATAAATCATATCTGTACCAGGAATAATTGTCATTGTAACTTGTTTATTATTTGAATTAAGTGTTTTTAATTGGAATAGTTTAGGATTATTTTGAGTTAAACAGTCATAATTAGTGCTAACTGCAGTAAAAATTTTTTTAATAATACCACTAACACCATCCATTGTCATTTCTCCATTCATAATAGAATTAAGAAAGTTTTTACTTGTACTTTGTAATTTAGCTAAATTATCTTTAACTTTTTCAGATGTAATACTATAAATTACTTGTTTATATTCTTCATCTGATTGGTTAAGAGATCTTTTAACAAGATCGAAATTATTAATTAAAACCATTATATTTGAAGCCAAATCACATTTTTCTAAATAACTTTTATAATTTTCGACATTTGTCTTATCTAAATTAAGTTTAAGAACTAACATAAGATTTGCTAAAAATACATCGTGGTATTTTTTAAGTTCAATAGTAAAAGTATCCATAATTAATAATTTATTATGTTGATTATATTTTAAGTATTTTTAATGTCGAAGTGCTTAAATATTCTATTTATTTTTTATCTAGACCAAAATGAGGAGCAATATAATTATTAATATTTTTTTTTAATTTATCTTTATCAATTTCTTTTAATATATTGGCCAATGCTTCGAATCTGATAACTTCATCAGTCGTTGGTATTTTTGATGTATTCTTTTTCATTTCATTATTATAATCTCGACATTTTTTTCTTAGTAAGCGTATTAATTGTTTTATTACAGGTTCAAATAATAAATAAGATATTTTTATACCTTCATTATCATTAGTCCATTTTGATTTACTTTTTATTATTTTAATTTTACCTTTTTTTTCATTTTCATAATCTTTTTTTATTTCTTCATATTCATCAATACTCGATTCGCTTTCATCAGATATTTCTGGATTATAATCATCAATTTCATCTGACGATTCATCATATAAATATGCCATATTATCATCTAATTTTACTATATATTTACGGCGTGCAATATCTGTTGCATGAAATGATTGTAATTGTAAA
>JACCDO012302825.1_pt1 | contig 20857 bp, 13 predicted proteins | sample 7446101 | NCBI WGS metagenome assembly JACCDO01 (sample SAMN15323440, study PRJNA562643) | freshwater metagenome | isolation source: river surface water | place: USA:Blue River Watershed | collected 2017-08-16
CCGTTGTAACCTCTATTGTCTGGTCCAGGTCTTTGATCTGCAGGACCCCAACTACCATTATTATTATTTCTGTTGTCATGAGGAGCACCACCATTTCCGCCGTTGTAGCCTCTATTGTCAGGTCCAGGTCTTTGATCAGGAGGACCCCAACTACCATTATTATTATTTCTGTTGTCATGCGCACTACCATTTCCACCGTTGTAACCTCTATTGTGAGGTCCAGGTCTTTGATCTGGGGGACCCCAACTACCATGACCTCGATTATCACGATGAGCACCACCATTTCCGGCATTATTATGTCTACTATCATGTCCAGGTCTTTGATCTGCAGGACCCCAACTACCATTATTATTATTTCTGTTGTCATGAGGAGCACCACCATTTCCGCCGTTGTAACCTCTATTGTCAGGTCCAGGTCTTTGATCAGGAGGACCCCAACTACCATGACCTCTATTGTCACGAGGAGCACCTCCACTTCCACCGCTGTAACCTCGACTGTCAGGTCCTGGTCTTTGGTCAGGAGGACCCCAACTACCATTGTTATTGTCTCTTCTCGTACGATTTGGATTAGACCGTTCAACGAAATCATCTCTATTTCTGTTAGGCTCAGTTCTTTCTCTTGATCGTGATCTTGAACGAGTTCTTATTACATTCCGCAAATCATTAACCACTGGTTTATCAGCCTTTATCGAACCGAATCGGATACTTATTTCCTTTCCTAGCAACTCAAGGATTTCATTATTTTCGTTACTCTTTAGCGCTCTGAAGGCACTTAAAGCGGATTTTATATCATTATATTCAATAAATGCGTAGCAATTAATAGGAGTAAATCGAACATCTACGCGATTTATAGGACCATAAACTTCCAACACGCCCCATATACTTTTTTCTGTTATATTATTTGATTTATTGATGTTGCCAATCCAAAGGCATGAATTAGGGCGACCAATAGAGAAATTCACTTGCATCATCTTCTGACCAAACACTTGATCTTTCAACTTATTAAAAACATCAAGAGAGTCCGTCTTATGCTTGAAAGAAATATATGCCTGCTTAGATCCGGTGTACTTACTGTCATTTTCAACAATTACATCAGAAGGAAGTAAATAATTAATACGAGGAAATAGATTTGTCATTAGATCAATTAACTCAGTGGATCTAACATCAAGAGGTAAATTTTGAATTTTAATAACTTTAGTATCGATCGAGGTGGTGTCATCGACGAGTTCTTGCTCCTTGGCATTGGAACTTTCAGCAACATGCGAAGCGATTGGGTAACATCTATCAACAAGTGCTTTGTAATTAGTGGCTATTTCCTTGGCTGCATTTAACAAGCGATCGAAATCCTCTCTGGTAATAGGCGCCTGTTCATCAATAGCTCCCACTTTGGCGTACTCGTAGAACGGATTACGCGAATGATGTGGATAATTAAATTTTAATTTGACATTTATCAAATATGGATTTGTTCTATTTTCGATGTAAAACGATTGCATTTTGTTATGGATTCCCTGCCATTTTGACTGTGTCCACTGTAGCAGCTGTTTAAGATGAGAGACCTCCTCGGAGTCCATCGCGACACCAATCAATGCAGGACTAACAAGGAATTGTGTTTCCAGGTTATCACCAGTTCCGCTTTTTCGCTTGGACAGGACTCCAGTTTAACATGAATTACCACGTTCAATTTAAATTACTATTATTATTATTATTATTATTATTATTATTATTATTATTATTATTATTATCACTATAGTTGAAGTAATAAAATACTTGGGACTAACAAAGTTTTCTGGGATTTGACGGGTTAGCACGTCGCAGAAAAAGTAGCGAGCTTAAAGTGAAATAGCTTATTCGTAGAAAGATAGTATGTGTGGCATCAGTAACCAGTAATATGAGATAAAAATAATCATTCGGTTGATACAAATAATCATTCAGTTAATGTACGTTGAATCGTTCATATCCTAACTTCGTTGCCATAGGTACCTCCAGGTTTAATCTTCGCTTAGTATTTGTCTTCCACGGGCGCTTCATTGTCCCTAATCTTCTCTACCTGTATATTTTACCCATGTATACTTGGATATATAATTTTAAACTGGGTTATCCCGAGTCTATTTAAAAATTTCATTGCTGCTGATGAGATCAGTTGAGAGGTGCGTGAGTGTGATTAAGTGTGATTTGTCGTATCATCCGGAGTCGTGGGCACCAATGACAATCGTGCGGGTGCCTTTCTTCGCTCTAATTCTTGGTGTGTGGGGAATCACCATATGCTACAGTTACTCCAATGGAAGACAATACTTAATTCACAGATTAAACACAGAAATATTCAGTGTTCCTCGTGATGATGATGGCGAAGCCTTATTCCGAGCGAACGAGATATCATTCGTTGATGTTCAAGATGACAATACTCCATTTTCGTCGCTGAAATCGATCGGAATATCACTTCCTGCATCCATGAAACCCACTATTATACCACAACATGGTGTTAGTAATTATAATTTATTTTGTAATCGGGAGTTGAATCTTGATCAAATTGAGGCTATCGGTTTTGATATGGACTGGACATTGGCTCAATACAACGAAGATTTTGATTTATTAGCTTATAATGGCGCCAAAGAAAAGCTTGTCTCTTGGTTTAACTATCCCAAAGAAGTATTGAATCTAAAGTACAATAAGAATTTGTGTCGCCGAGGCTGTATTATTGATGTCAAACGCGGAAATGTAATCAAGTTGGATCGTCATAAGTATGTTCATGCTGCAGAGCATGGGTTAAGTGCATTAAGTAGTGCAGAGAGAAAATCAATATATAAGAATATTTATCTAGGATCAAAGGAATCGTGGTATAAGGGCAAAGGATTTGTTAATATCGATACTCCATTTAGTCTCGTCGATGCTTGCTTATTCATGCAGCTAGTGGATATGTGTGATAATATCAAGACCGACGTGAAGATTGACCGAACGTATGAGGAGATATATTCCGACATGAGGCGCTGCATCGACAGATGCCATAAGGATGGTGTGATCAAATTAAAAGTAGCCGAAGATCCCAGTAAATATATTACTTACGACCCTAATATTTTCCCGATGCTTGACACCTATCGTAAATCAGGGCGTAAAGTATTTTTATTGACCAATTCGCTATATGACTATACTGAAGTAGTAATGAACTATCTTGAAGGTCGCAAGAGTGGTGACAAGAAAGATCAGGAATGGATGAAGTACTTTGATGTGGTTATTGTTGGAGGAAATAAACCATTTTTCTTAGTTGACGAGAAGTCATTAGCGTTATTCCGCGTCAATGCCGATAACCAACGACTCGAAAATATCGATAAATTTCCAGAAAATAATGAAATAAATGAGTTTTTGTCCAAAGGAAAGTTATTTCAAGGCGGAAATGCGTTAATGCTTCATAAGCTTTTGCAATTAAAGCATCCAGATCGTGTACTATACGTGGGAGATCATGTGTATGCTGATATATTAAGATCCAAACGATCATTGGGATGGCGTACATGTTTAATTATACCCGAATTAGTCGAAGAGCTTGTTGCACATCGCAAAGCGAATGGGATTTTAAATGATTTAATGCAATTAAGAAAAGATCAATATTTATTGGAGAATGAATTACAATCTGCTATTGAAGGAGTCAGTATTGGGGATGTGAGTCAGTTAACGCTAGAATTAACAGAATTAAAGCTAACAATCAGAAGGAAATTAGAAGTTTATAATAAGATATATCATCCTCGTTACGGACCTTTATTCAAGACGGGGTTTAAAGAGTCGCGATTTGCGAAGCAAATCAAGGATTATGCTTGCATATACACAAGTAGAACAAGTAATTTAGATATCGTATCAACCTCGCGTATATTGCGACCCGTAAGAGACTTTTTGCCTCATGACCACTTTATAGAAGGTTTGTGAAAGGAATGCCACCATGTAGTATTGTAACTCAATTTTTTATTGTAAAAAGACCTTTTAAGTTATGTATATATTCAATCCAGTATTTTCTACATTACATATGACAATGTCCTATTCTTCGTCTTTATCATTTATTGTATTATTAACTGCATTATCACTATTAACTGTCAAGTATGACGCAATTACATCATCTCTCTGTATTGGTCTCATTTTTCTCATTATTCTTGCGGAATTTACATTATCTAATAGATTTAATATGAAATAAGTCAAAATAAACTAGAAAGAGTGCACAATAATAAGACGGTCTTACCTAGTAATTGTTTGTCCCACGATTTCATGTTATACCACACGAATGCACCCATGCCGCCGGCGATCACGTGCTCCCAGGGTCTGTATAAGAACCGCTGGTTAGCCATCGCATTGCTGGTGCACTTCAGCAGGAATCCGGTGCAGAAACCAACCAAACCTTCCCACATTCTCGGTTGCTAACTACCAAGAAATATTATTATTTTTTTTTTTTTTCTCGCAACGAGTTAGAGACTAGGGTTGAAAGCCGCCCTATCAAGGCCCTGCATAGAAAGGCTTGCTTAGCACAGACCTCAACAAGAATTTGATTGTTATTAACAGATTTAAAGTTAATGTAACTATCTGCTGTACAACTTCCAGAAAAAAAAACTTTTTCTTCGTGATAACATTACATTTAAATTGAGTGACATCGTGGTATTAATGAAATTTCAATTACTGATTGTTTCCGATGAATAACTTGCGATATTATCCTTGCTATACTCGTGGGTGAATGGTTACTTCTTATCTACTTATTTAACTGCATCACGTACTGTACGTCCCAATTTTAGATTCTGGTATGGTACCGGCATTCCAAAATTTTCTTCCCGATCTATGAGTTTAAAATTTATCGAAAACAACACGAAAGTGGCGTATTTACTGTTTTTGGCTCTGTTTAGCATCGTAATTTGTACAAGCATGTCGACAGCAGTCCCTGTATTAAACGCACTGAAGATCTTCAAAGTAATTGGACAGTTGAAGACATTGAAGCGAACAGGTTGGGTGCAGAACGATATTTCACTGCCGGAGTCAGTAGCTGATCACATGTATCGCATGTCGATGTTGTCGTTTTTCATAACTGATCCGAGTATTAACAGGGATAAATTGATGAAAATTTGTTTGTGTCATGATTTAGCTGAGGCTATTGTGGGTGATATTACACCATATGATGGTGTGTCCAAAGAAGAAAAGAAAAAGTTAGAGGAGGATGCACTTAGAAAGATTGTAAGCGATATTGGTCACGCAGAAATCGCTGACGAGATATTAAGTTTATGGTTAGAGTATGAAAATGGTACATCGAAAGAAGCAGAAATTGCTAAAAATCTAGATAAATTTGAAATGATAATACAAGCAGATGAATATGAACAGGCACAGGGGAAAAGACTGGATAGATTCTTCGAGAGTACCAAAGATTCATTTACGCATCCCGAGGTGCTTGAGTGGAACAATGCATTAAGAAACGATAGAGATACAAGACTGGGTAATCTGTAATTAAATATAAATGGATATAAATTGATTTTCAATTTACTACTTTTGCATATAGTATAATTTTAACGTGGTTTAACACCCGAAAGACACTTAAGTCAATGCTTAGGCAGGGTTACACTGATAAATAAGACCCAATGACCTAACATCTCCATTGTCGTATTCAATCTCAATGTAGAAGTTGAGAATGTTGTAGCAATTCTACGATATCACTACTTTCTTATATAGCATGTAGCTGCTATGTAGTTATGCGTATAATCAGCCTGTATTTAACGGTTTTATGCAGCATGTCAACAAATCAGAGCAAGTAGAAAATATTAATTTCCGAATTCAAATACTCTGGGTCTTGATCCGTTTGAAGAATTCCATGTCGTAAAACGTTGATTGCAGCAAATGCATACCATGGTACAGAATATCAGAATTCGGAAAATAATACCCTCCTAATTGCTTTTGCGGTTGTTGCAGCCCGTGATTATTCGGAGAGAATCGTCTTTGGTATATTATCTTTGAATAGATTTGAGACGGCAATTATTTGTTCAAGTACGATTTCTCAATAAGTGTTCTAGCGCTGGCACATATCAATTTAAATCTATCTGCACCCAGTAGTATCCCGCCAAACCATCGACTAACCACTATCGCCACTCCATCTATCTTCATTAGCCTAATCATCTCCAAGACTCTTCCACCCGCTGCATTCTCTCCGTCGTCATCAAAATCTTGATATAATGCTCCAGTCAATGGATCCGTGAATCGATACGCTAGTATGTTATGTGTTGCCGTAGCAACTTTTTTGTCGGAAAGTAAAGTCTCATAGAACTCATTAACTTTTTCCATGGAATCAACTACGCAATAATGTGACAAGAATGTACTCTTTCGCTCAGTGGTAATTTCACCACTTATAATTCGTAGATTTGATTTTGGTACTGATTCATGCACTTGTATGGCGGGGGTTACCGACTCGCTTTCAACTGTAGAAACTTTGTCATCTAGAAGCACTTGAAGTCTCTCTCTAATGAATTCAATCAATGTATACAGAACTTCACTCCCTTCGTTCACTTGCAGCATTTTATCAATATCTTCGTGTAGTGATTTCATATTAATAGCTTTAGTACTGCATCGCATGTTTAGCTTAACAGTCGGTTTCACCGTAGGATAATTTTCCATCATAGTAATTTTCACTTGAATACTGTCACTCAATGACATCAACACCATCATCTTGCTTTCTTCCATTGCAAAAAACGTTATTGCATCTTGGTAGATGGAACTTAGTACCTCGATCTCTTCGCACCGTCGCTGCTGTGCCTCGGAGACTCCGTCCATATTGCTGTATGATAATAGTACTGCCAATTCAATGAATACAATAAAATATTCAGTTTAATAATATTGCATTGATTACAATGTGCATTGCATATTTCCATTGTTTGCCTGGCTAACTTTGCCTGATAAATCTAGTAATCCCTAATCCCCAAATGATACGAATCGAAATATTCGTCGAGATATTTGTAATGACGTAGTAGTTAATGTACAAAGCATAACAGTTAGTTAGGAATCATGGAATTAATTCGCCAATTTCACCTTCTCCAAACCAATCTTTCCCAACACGGTCCGAGCTGAATATCGGCAACCTATTCACCATATGAATGCGATCAATATCCCATAACAACTGAGGAGGCAGAACATTATCTGTGCTGTAAGCTTTGATGTTTTCCTCTAACTGTTGCATCGAGGATACACCAACTAGGGTTGTTGTGACTAAGCGCCTGTCTTTCACCCACCGCAGTGCCAACTCTGTTAATGATAAGTTATACTCTTTGGCTAGCTTTTTATACTCTTGTAATGCGCTACTAGCAGCACTGGATCGATATCGATATAAGGTACGACTCCAACCTGGTTCATCGTGTCGACCTCTTGGATTCTTTGTTGTTTGTTGTTTCGACGTAAGCGATTGGTCGTCATAATACGCTGGTTTATCGTCATATTTACCCGTGAGAAATCCACCAGCTAGTGCATTATAACTCATAAATCCCACGTTTTGATGAATTTTACTACAAGCCTCAGCAACTCCATTTTCTTCTTGACGTCGATCGATTAATGAAAAATCATTTTGCATAGATACAGGACCATGAACATTCAATCGTTTCGCTATTTCCGAACAACTGACTAACCCAACAGCATTATCATTGCAAAATCCGTATCCTCTAATTTTTCCTTGTTTTACTAAGTCACTCATGGCTAGAACAATTTCTTCAAATTGAGCTGCACCTGTGTAATACTTCTCCATTTCATTATGGTACTGTAAAGATTGGCCCCAATTGCACTGAGGGGTATATCTTGCGGGCCAGTGCAATTGATACACATCAAGATAATCCGTGTTTAAACGCTTAAGACTGGAGTCGCAATGCGAAAAAATATTTTTTCTATTAATAACTCTACCTCCAGTTATCTTGGTTGCTATTACAACTTTATCTCGTCGATTTTTTTTATCTATATTAATCCATTTACCAATAACTTCTTCGACGGATCCCTCTGGTCGAGAGGCATCAGATGGTATTGGATATTGCTCCGCTGTGTCAATTAAATTGATTCCATGCTCCAAAATCGCTTTATCCATAAATTTGAAACATAAATCTTGATTTGGGGCATTAAAATCACGCGACACCCTATTGTATCAAGTAAGAGAGCAGGGCAATAATGAAGTATGGTATTATCTTATCTTACCATCGTTGTGTCCCCAATCCCATCTCACTAACAACAATATCACTATTTCCAAGCCTTCGATGTTTTATATTATTAACAACATTGACCACTTCATTGGTATCTCCATATCTGCCGACTGGGCGATTGTCTGCAGCAGCAGCAGGACGAAACCAATTTGCTGCAGCTAGTACCAACGCTGATCTTGGAATGATATTTTCCACGTATTTTCGAGAAAATGAGCGCATGTCTTTTGGAAAAGAACTCGAAATCTCAACGAAAAATACAAAAAGAAATGCTAAAAGCATCCTGGATGGACTAAATGGTCGCATTATCACCCAAACCAACTGCGTTACTACTGACTCATTTTCTGCGTAAATTCCATTTACGAAGGGATTAGGGATTACTGTACTGTAGTTCAGGGCTGTTGAGTCGGGAGTCGTTACTAAGTCGTATTACTGCCGTAATATGCAATGTAACTATCAGTATAGTAAAGAATCCCACATATTTCACCCCTGGGTCAATTTAGACTTCTATAAGATCAACTGCGATTTGCTTATGGGACTCGAAACAGACCCAGGGGTGGAACATGTCAAGAAACAAAACGACAGTACCTAGTAAGGCGTGTATTAAGAACATGCTATAAATACTTGATTCGTCGTTGGTGAAACGATTAATTACCTAGTATCCTCAGGTATGATAAACTTAACGTGATGACGTCACATTCTACCAAGATCAATGTTGAACGAATAGAGTAATGAGATACTTCGGTGTACTAGTGCATGGTTTGTGTGAGATCACACGATTCGCTGGTCTATATACTTCGAAATCCACTTTTGACATCGGTCGAACTGGTGGACGAGTGGAGCAAGCTGAAACCCATTTACAGAATCGTCGTACAAATTAACAATTCCTTCATTGGTAACCGGAACAAGGTCCTCTGCGCCTGTCTTTTTATCCAATGTGATACAGCTTTTTCCAACGGTAAGCACCGGACCCATCCCCCATGGTATAGTGACTGTAGAGTTTACACTACCGAATCGCCCATGATAATACAAGTAGTTCAGGGTCCACTGATCCGTGGTAGTTGTTCTGCAGTAATTATTATCGCTATTCATATTTTTGATAAATTCGCCAATTAATATTGAGAGAAATCGAGTTGCTCCAGCTCTATTAGCTATTACAGTACCACTACACAGTACAGGTCTATCAGCGTACTTTGTTATTGCATCTTTACCATAACATGGTTCTGTTTTGGCACGGTTTCTAAAATTTCCAGCAACAAAATATCTATTAGGATTTGTATCGATACACGTATGTTTACCAAGTTCTTCTATGAAAATCAAATCAATTGGTGACACATTGGCAATTTTTGAAATAGATTGAAATGGATTTAATTGAAAAAATGAGTCTCTAATATCCATCATTAAGATCCAATTATTGCATTTGGTGCAATCTTCGAGCCACTGCCGATACATTTCATACCGACCCATTTCAAGATTTAGATTGATTCCTTTAGAGCATTTGCTCCTGATAATACCACCACCCGATCCGGCAGAATTATTACTATTTTTATCAAAATTGCAATCAGAAATTTCTACGCCATATGCTGTTACCTCATACTTCTTAAACATGTCTAATACTTGCGGTTCTAGATCCTTGTGTACGCCAATTATAATATGACCATCAAATCCTGTTCCTCTTAGGCTTTTCACAAATCGATAATACATCTTATAACCATTATTATACATCGCTAATCCCATAACTACATCACTACCCTTCGGATTCGCCTGGTAGATTAATGGCGTTGTTAGCTCAGATGATGCAGTGGTAAAGTGATTCACATTCTCATTATTCTCGACTGGATCATTGCGATAATTTTTCAACAGATAATCCCTCTTTCGTTGGATTGGCTCATCTCTTTCGCCGACCAAGTACGCGCACAGAAGCCCGATCTGTAGCGAGAGAATAAGCAGCAACAACATCATTTCTTGTGAAAAGTATAAAATAAAAAAATATTGGTACCGGTACCGGACAGTACTACCTGTAAGATGTACCTGTCGTGATGAACTGGATGTCCAATCTGTGTAACTAGATTGCAAGTGAAATACCAGCTGCATATTCTTAGTCCGGGTGACATGATCGATTCTCATGGCTGACTTGGTAATATCTTCTCCTCTATTAGACACAATCCCCAGTAAGAATTTTAGCTATATTCTCATTAATATTTGTTTTATAACAGCTCTTTTTACATGTAATTTAATTTTCTCTGGAACATTTCCTCCGAATCAAGGGGCCGGAACATAGCAAATTTCCATGGCTCCATTCCTAGAATTTTCTTTTGATTGAAAAACGAAGAACTTCTTTCCACCTTGCATCGATGACGACCGCGGTATTAGATGCGCAGCAGCAAAAAGTGGCAATCAGATTAAATGGTAGCCCGTTCAATCGAGATTCAATCGATGGTGTTGAATCTGTATATATCGAAGCGTGTGTTAAAGGAAATGTCAATGCTGTAAAAGAATTACTAGATATCCACGGTGCAGCTAAGCTTTCACGTGTTAAAGACATCATGGGCTTCTCTGGAATGCATATTGCGTGTGCATCGGGTCATGAAAAACTATTAGAATTATTTATTCGGTACCGAATTGATGTTAATATGAACGAAAACGGTTTACAATCATCATTCCAGGTGGCAAGTATTCTTAGACATATAAATATAGCTAAAACATTGATCTTTTACAATGCTAATATAAATATCAAAGATTGTTATGGAAAAACAGGTTTACAATATTTGACTGCAGAATTGGCCGAATTATTGATTGAATATCACAAGACGATGAATCCATGGAATAGACGCAAGAACTTCATTACAACAGTTGTAGAAAACGGTTATTATCCACTAGAGGGAAGATGTCAAAGTAATAAGAAAAATTTGTGCAGGTTAAATACTATTGAAACCGTAATCTGCAATAACGATTTGTTCCGACTTATAGTTTCTTATATTTAAGACACCTAATGGTTATTGTATGATGGGAAATATATTTGATGCTCATAAAACCCATAAAAAATATCGAACAGAATCATCTGCTCACTTGTAACATAACTAACTATTGATCCAACTGCTACACGTTTTGTTCATTCCAATTAGTTTGCTAACTCTATACGATTATTTCAATTCATTTGATTTGCCAAATGATATGATTTATCTTCTTTTTGAAACCATATAGTAGTCTTCGGGTCTTCCATGAGAAACCACACCGTCGATGATATCGATCGTACCGGTATTGCCGGCCCTCCTATGGGTGATCCTGTTTAATTCGAACCCAGAGAAAAGAAAGAGTAAAAGGGACAAGAGTAAATGGAAGAGAACGTGACCCTGCGGAGTCGCCGTGTCGGCTCGCCTGTAGCCGCGAATATTGTTCGCGTATCAGATAATAAAACCCTGTTTTCTCCCGATACAGGTGCAAATGACAGCGTTAATGCCATGGAAGAATTCAACACGCCACCGCCTAACTCATTTGTCAAACCTCCACCAGTGCATGTGGCACAAGACTCGGTGAATCATAATCTGTTTGCTTCGTCATTCCATCATATGGATAGGCAAGAAAATAGCGCTAGTGACTGGTGTCCCTCATATGGTGATATTGTGTGGTTACAGACTCATTCCACCTTTCCATATTGGCCAGCATATGTATGTGATCCTGAAATATTACCTGCTGAAACAAAGATAATGGCATCAGCTGCTATCGGTCACACTGCACTTGGAAAATCGCCGTCAAATGCTAAAAAATTTGCGTTATATATGTATGCTAGTGAATTGTATGAAATTGCTAAAGTTAGTCAGATGAAAGAATACAGCACTCATTGTCATGAGTATTCTAATCAAGATGTAGATGGAAGTTTTAAGCGTTTATTCCCACAAGCATTGCAGATTGCTGCCAGAGAGTATTCGTTACCCAGCGATGACAGGATAAAGTTTATATTATATGGCAATGCAATTGATGATATAGGACATCATACAGTGTCTGCGCCGCCAGTGGTATCTGTATTCTCCCATCCCTCGAATATTGAATATCCAGTTGACTGTGAACAAACTTCCATGAATGCTATTCATGTTTTTGATCAAGATAATGAAAAGAAATTTGTTTCAAGTCCAAGTCTTATCATCTCGACCGAAGAGATAGCACCCTCGTCAGATTCTAAACCAAATTCGCCTACAAGAGTGCGCCCAAATCTCACAATCAATACGGAAGATGTTAATGCGAGTTATTCGGCAACAGTAACTCCTATGAAGCAAGACTCTAATAGGTCATATACGCTGTCTCCCAGTGCAAGTAGTTGGTCTCCTTCCAATTCATCAAGGTCTTCTAGATCACCGAGTAGCAGTGTAACTTCATGGACCCCTTCATCATCTGTCAGTCAATCACCATCAAATTCATCATTTTTTTCAAGATCACCTCATGTAAATTCGTTTACTCCGACTCATGCAGTTAGTAAAGGGATGATGTCCCCTAATGTGTCCAGCGTTGTGAAACCAGGATTTAATAGTATACCGCAATCACCATTAAACAATAGTACATTTAGTCGAGCAAGCGGTAGTAGTGGTGGCAGCCAAGAGCTGTCATTGCATGACCCACCATTTCAGTCATCACCCCACTCAAACGTCAATTTAATTGAACCTTCAGTGGAAATTACTGGCAGTACGAGTGAGTCAATAGTCCCACCTCCCTCTGACACCTTTGCTGAAATCACCGACGAGCCAGTTACAGTCGCTGCTGCCAACACCAACCAATGCCCAGTTGATAAAGCAGCAGCAGTAGACACATCGATAGTTAGCAAAGCAAGTACTAATCAGGCTCCGCGGGTGATACGTCCACAAATAGTGACCACCAATAACTCGTCATTATTTTTCGATAACGATTCGACTCCTTCATTATTTTCCAATAGTGTCAGACCTCCCAGTGTCATAACCCCTGCGATTCCTCCAAGTATGAATGTGAACGCGGTACCATCGAAGCCAATAGTCAACGTGACCAAAGATGGTAGTGACTCATTTCCTAGTACTACTACGGGTATTAAACAGGCAGTGGTTGCTAAAAAGGTTGCTGTAGCCAATGCAGGAGGCAGTAATTTATTCAACGATACCGATTCAGGAAGTAGTTCGGGTCTCTTTAGTAGCACTCCTGTTGTTCCTAATGCATCGAATATATTTAGTGCACCAGCAGCCGTTCAACATGGCAACTCTAACTTGTTTGCTGCACCAGCTCCGTTAGGTGCCACTGCTCGCGTCCAAAGCAATAATACAGATATCTTTAGCCAAGCACCAAAGGTAGATCCTTTGCCACAACCTAGTTTTAGTTCCGCTCCACCATCTGCTCCTGGCATCAAAAGAGTCAGTAATGCTGCGCCCACAATTGTGCCTAAACCAGTTGCTGATACCTCAAATGTTGTAGCACCAATTGCAGCCATGAAACAAGCACCACCTGGAATGATAGCGACACCTCATGGGTTCAGAAAAGCAGAAACTGTTGCTCCTACAATACAAAAGGTCGCTCAACCTGTAGCTGATGCGACAAGTCCAACCCCGACGATCAACTTTATTCCAGGCTCAAACATTCCAGTGGCACCTGGGGTAAAAATCTCAGCTGAACGAGCGCAGAGTGCGGGACCACCAACGTCAATTAAAACCCCTGTCATGCCCGGTACTAATCCATACGCTGGTGCATCCGCGAAAATCAGTGTTGCCAATAGCACTGGCAAGAGCAATTATGGTCGACCTGCTTGTCCATTAGTATCATTTGGATTTGGCGGTCAAGTTGTCGTTATGTTTCCTCAAAAGAAAGATATCATCAACCCCGCTTTCCTCACCCCTGATATCGTTGAGAAACCATACAAAGCTGGCCATTTGCGCACGTATCGCTTACATAGTCTTATCACGAGCAATGCGAACAGCTCTTCGTCCGAGAACAGCGAGATAATGCATTTATTGCATTCATTAACCGCATTCCCAGGTCCGTTGAATAACGACAAGCAGATCCTCGTGAGCGACGCAGAGATAAAGCAATTTATTAATCACATTCTTACGACTCCGGTCTCCTCCGCCATTTCGACTACCTCGAAATATTTTAATGGCCCAAATGTGTGTTCGAGAGACAAGTTTATTGTTAGTGAAAAACTACTATGGGGTTTACTACTTGCGGTCGCAGAGCATAACGGCTCTATCAAGTCAAGCCTTGGCATCGCAGATCCCGGATCTATCGAAACGTCGTTAGTAAATTTGCTTCTGGGAGTTAGCAATACAAATGCGGGTTATAATTCCATGGTACCCGGTGTAGTCACAGCGGAGTCGGCGCAAATATACTCGGGACACACACTGCAGTCCCCGCAAGTTTCGCCTTATAATCATCTCTTAAGCAACAGAGGCGATGTTATATCGACGATAGAAGGTTTGCTGTTGACTGGCAAGAGGGAAGAGGCGATCGAATTGGCTATTTGTAATAATGACTGGAGTCTGGCATTGCTTATTGGTAGCGCCATGGGTACTACCCGCTACCAGCAATTAGTACGTCAATATGCAGACCACAGCTTTCCTAAGCATTCGCCGGTGCATCTCATGTCAATGCTGTTCTCTAATCAAGGAACTAATACCATCTCTAACACTGGAAATACAGAGTTCCAAGCCGCTACTACTACGCCTGTAAGTGCACTGTTAAGCGCATGGCGACGCAACCTGGCTGCAATCTTAGCCAATAAAGTTGGCGACTGGGATCAGAGTTTGCAAGCATTAGGTGATAGATTACTCTCGGACTCGTCTGATATTATGGCCGCTCATTTTGCGTACATAGCAAGTGGTTGTTTATCGTCGACCCGTTCCAAGTATAATCTAGTTGGTTGTGACACGCAAAGGAGGTTGAACCACAGATATATAGCGGACTGTGTGAGTGTAAGCTCCCTACGGATGACTGAGATATTGGAGTGGGCGATATGCAAGGGCTTGTCTGAGAATCGTTCCTCCACTAGCGCTAGTAGTGGTAGCAGTGGAGGCGGGTTACTGGGTGGAATTGCGTCATTATTTGGCAGTAAAGATAAAAGTTTATCGGAAGCAGGTGCCACGTCCACTCCCAGGACCGACCCCAACGTTAATACAAGCGAGTATTTTTCAGCGCAACAATTTCTTCGAATGCGTCAATCACTATGCCCATATAAACTACGTTTTGCTCAGACATTAGCTGATCTTGGATATGTCCGCGAAGCTGCAGCATACGCATTAGATGTCAAGGCGGTGGTGGAGATATGCGGCGCCCAGGGAGCTCCTCCAAGCACAAAGCAACGTGGTGTATCCTTCGATAATAGTGAGCAATTAGAAAAATTCCCTAAGAAATTTGTTGACGCGTTGAATATTTTCATTGAGAGATTAAAATGCGATAGCTCAAGCGCTGCCACCGCTGCCAGTAGTAGCAGCAGCAACTCTATCTGGGGCAATGTACTGAACGTATTGTCGAATGATAACTTGAAGCAGTTAGTAGAGAATCCAACGGACAACGTCACCAAGCCACGAGGTCCTTCATTTCCAACTGCGGAGTATATTCCAAATCAACCAGCTAGTGAATTTTTCCATTCAGAAGCGGATCAAAGTAGGAACAACCAAACATATCAAAGGCCGGATGCCAATCAGTTGTATTTGTCGTACCCAAGTTCAAACGTTCAAGGCGCCGTGGGTGGGTACAGTTATCAACAACCCAGCTATCAACAACCTGCTGATAACGAGTTTGAAAATGTTGATTTAGGCGGTGGATACAACGCCCCCAATAATTATAATCAGCAACATCAACAGCAACAACAGCAGCAGCAGCAATATCAACAGCAGTACCCGCAAGGCAACTACAGTAATCCATACAATCAACCCCAAGTCAATGCTGCTCCTGCTCAACCAGAGAACTTGTTTAACCCGGCTCAAAAAGAAGCGCCCCAGAAGGCACCGTCTAATGTTAGTAGTAGCAGCAGCGGTAGCGGGTCAAATCAGGCTCCTACCAACACCGCTGGTGCTAATCAAGGTGGTGGAATATTGGGATTCATAAGGAAAAGCATTATACCAATTGTATATCGAGGAGAGACTGTCCACGATGCCACCGACAACATGGGATCAGAAAATACCTTATATTTCGACAAAGCGCAGAATAGATGGATCATGCCAGGAGAGGAAAATGCACCGGTTCCTTCATTACTTCCACCTCCAAAAGTAGGACCAGGTCCTCCTCAACAATTCTCGGCTGATTCAATTCAAAACCAACCAAGTGCAGCATCAGGACCGGCAGATTATGACCCTCTTGCAGCTTTGATGGCCCCTCCACCAAGACAACTAAATACAAATATGACTGCGAAAGTTTCGGATGATCCGCTTGCAGCATTGATGGCTCCTCCTCCTAGACCTACTTACTCATATTCGTCAGCATCAGCACCTCCTGCTAATGTCAATGTATTCAAGCCACCGGTAACAGCTAATGTATGGACACCACCAACCGTTACAGCATCGTTACCTCCTGTTGAGACAATTCCTGCTGATAATACGGTAACATACACGGAGCCACCTACAAATAATGAACCACGTGATACACCTGCGTATGAGAACAACTATGAGAACAACTTTAGCAATACTACAAACGAGCAGCCACCGCCACATTCAAGCAACACGGATACAACATCGGTGCCTCAAAACGAGACTGTTCCATTCGTCCCACCAAGTGGTTCATATGGTAACATTCATATGCAGAATACTACGCAAGATTATAATTATGATTTTTAGATTCTTCTCGTATTTATATAAATTACAATTATTTGCAAAACAATTCAAATACCGCAACCACAGGCATGTGATCTGAAGGCGGTGGATATCCCCCTCTTACACTCTTAACGTAGGCAGCTATAACCCGACATCCGACTGGTAATAAATGTGTAATCCAATCTAATGTCCTATCAGGTCTAATCTCCTCGCAAATGTCACATGGTCGTACCGGATGCGTCACTGGCGCAGGCAAGTCTAACGATTCAAAAACGTCAATCATCCCCATTTCTTCTCTTAACACACGTAATGGATGGAAGTCTTCATTAAAATCGCCGGTGAAAATAAGCGGAATATGTTTTATTCCCTTAATTTGAGAGAAAAAATTACATATCTTTCTTGTTATATCAATTCTAATATTAATTCCCGAAGTAACTTCAGTATGACAACCAGCCCAAGGCATATGAGCGGTGGAAAGCATGATAGGAGGAAACGATTCGGTGGCACATGTCGATGCTAATTTAACCCAAAAAAGTGCACGATCTGGTAAGTCTGGTATATCTAATGGGAATTTTCCATACTCGATGGGTGTAAATAAATCTGTTCTCCATAAAATATTACTTTCATTGCTCCAAGAAATATCGTCTCCTGGGGGCACATGTGAGTAAACCTCTCCGAAGGATTGTAATATACTTGCAAGTATCTCCGCGTTAATTTCCTGTAACAAAATAATGTCCGGATAAGTCTTTGCAATCAGACAATTTATGCTTGATAGCCTTTGAGGCATCAAATGGGTTCCAGGATGGCCCCAAACGTTCCATGTCATCACCGAAACACGTAGTCCCGCCATTTAGCTAATAGTGCGATGCCTTCAAGGGAAGATACTTCCTCCACCAATTGTTGCAATTAACACGTTAATCGATGGATCGATCAATAAGCGAGTGACTATTCGTCGACGAGTACAATAACTTGATACAAGAGACTAAATTCGTCACTTGAATATGCCTTTCGAGTTTTCTGAAGTTCAGTCTGTTCAGATTCTGAAGAAAATATTTTGTACCGGTACAGTACGATACCAATGCTCCATCAAACTTTGACAAAAGTCTCGTATCTTGTTAATCGAACATGAAATTGTTGTTATTGTTATTACTAGCCACAATAATACTATACAATACGTGGTAAATGAGCTAATCCTATGGGAAGGGATTATGCACACCGGTATGGAATGAATTTCGTCCATTTAGACTATGCTTTAGACTAATCATTTAGTACCCCCTTATAATTAGGTAGGTAGGTAGGTAGGTAGGCACCAAATTTCCAGGCCAAAAGTCGCCGGTTGCACCTTTCTTAGGCCTTGTAGGACTTGCGACTCTCGATCATGGCTTCGAAGTATCCCTCTTCGGAACTTGTTAAAGACAGCGTGTTTGCATACGAGATGTTGCTGGAATCGGTGCTGTTCGAGTTAATAATTGATGTTCATTGGACTTACAAGACGGGTCTTCTTCCGACGGAGGATTTGTATGGTATACAAGAGAAGATGGAGGAAGTATTTGTAGCTAAGTCGCCGCGTAAGCGTACTTCGGCTGCTAGTGAAACAGTAGTAGAAAGAGAGGTGGATTTAGAGAACTTTTGTGACGAAAATGATGATGAGGATGGTATGCACTTCACATGTTATAATATTCTTCGTGTATTAATTACTTAATATTCTATAGAGATTACTAGAACATTCAATAATCGTCAAAATAATCGATTAATTGTGTGTAGTGTTTGCTTCGAGAAGGTATCTGGCATCCGCTTCGCTCCCCATCTTGAGAAATGTTTGAACGGTGGTAAAAGAGGTGGTTTAAAGTCATTTGTACCGATGAGTTTACCGAATTATAAAGCGCCAAAAGTAGTCATTGAGCATTTGGATCCTTATCCGAATTCCTTAATTATTAAAATAAAAATGAAAAATGGAACGCCTTTGTCTAATCAAGAGAGAACAGGAACAACAATTGAAGAATTCGAATTATATAAAAATCGCCAGCTGTAGTACCCTCTTGACTCCTGAATATATTTGTATTTAATGCACATAAAATATGAGTCTTCACTCGATCCATGACTCCCAAGTTATTACCAATACGACGGCACGCCTGAATTTCTTGCTTTTTCTTATTGTTGCGTAGATTATACTTGATTTGTACATCTATTGTCATAACCGTCTCAGACCGTCATGAAAGTACCGGTACTTTTAAAAAATTAAAAAAATATCAAACCAAAGTAGATAGATTTGATTGCAAGGCAGAAGATGTCGGGTCGCCGCTTGACACGGGAAGACATCGTGGAAACGACGGGTGTGAGTAGCGCGCACCTGGGTACTTTGTTGGATTTAGAGATCCTTTTTTTAACCTGTGAGGAAATAGATAAATTAGATAGTTTGAAGCAATTGAGATCGCTTACCATGCTTGATAATGGCTTGAAGCGGATCTCTAACTTGCATCCTGTTGCCAATACTCTTATGACTTTGTGTCTATGTGATCAAAATATTGTGAAAATGGAGAATCTAAATTTACCAAATTTACGGGATTTATTTTTACACCGTAATATGATCACGAGTATTGGTGGTTTGAATGGCTGCCCGAAGCTGAAGAAACTTTGGCTTTTCCAAAACCAAATCAGTGTTATTGAAGATCTGTACTCTGTGCCAGAGCTGCAAGAATGCTGGTTGCAGTCGAATAAGATAACTACTATAGATGGTCTAGAACATTCCAATCAGATAGTCAACTTAGGACTTGCGGGTAATCCAATAAACGACTTCGCAGAATTAAAAAAACTGTCAGTATTGGAAAAACTAAAGGCTTTGTCGCTGAGTGACATACATTTCGGTCGGTGTCCAGTAGTCGATGATAAAGGATACAGAGAATTTGTTATATGTTTTTTACGACAAGTAAAATTTTTAGATGGTGTCGAAATAACTGCGGATCGCATAAACGCTGCCGAAGCTGCGTATGCAATGCAGTATAAGCAGTATCAAGACGATTTATTAGAGTTAGAGGATGAATACCGAAGGGATCTGAACCATGTAGAATCGCAACAGAAAGTTAGAGAGAATCATGCTTTAGTATTAGAAAAAGAAATGTCTAATGCATTAGTAGAGCTACAGAAGCTTGTCAATGAAGGGAGAATCATCATATCGAATGATATTGATCGGCAGATGAAGCTGCTAGATAGTAATATGCGTAGTTTAGAGCAATCACTAACAGAATCATATGAAAAAGCTATAAATAAATTAAATGAAAATTCAAGCCAAACGCAGGACGATTATGACATCACAGCGTCACTATTTTGTATATTAGAACGGGTTTCATCTGCGGAGGCACAGTTGATCGAAATACTGTGTGACGTGTCGGCCAGTGACAAGGCGAAGAAAGCGGCCATGAAACAAACGAATCAAAATGAAAAGAATAATCACATTGTATTCACGAATATGGGTCTTAATACGCCCGATTTCTTGATGATGAGTGGCTACATCAATAGTAAGAAGAGTAACAGTCGGTCACACAAGTCACAGCAAAAGAAGGCACTCGTTGAAATTGATACTGCGGGGATACAAAGCAATACATCTATTGAGTTAGCCAAATTATATGGCATTTACAACCCTCTTACATCCAACTTGAAGCCTACTAATTCCAATGCCAATAACTTGATGCCTAGTAGCACGAGCACGGACGGTTTGAGTTACGTGCGACTGTTTACCGTCGTACACGTCACTAAAGTCGCTGAAATATTGACGAACGGATGGTACAGCGGCAGTGATAACGAGGTAGTGTTATTCTCGTCCTCGGCGGAGGTCGTAGCCAGTATTTATGGTGCAGTTGAAGCAGAGTCCTTCAATGGCGACTTTGACTTGAGCTTGTACATAAGTAGTAATGACTCCGACCAGAG
>JACCDO012130316.1_pt1 | contig 20856 bp, 14 predicted proteins | sample 7446101 | NCBI WGS metagenome assembly JACCDO01 (sample SAMN15323440, study PRJNA562643) | freshwater metagenome | isolation source: river surface water | place: USA:Blue River Watershed | collected 2017-08-16
CGGCACCAACTTGTTCAAATGCATTACCCGAGTGGCAAACGGCGCCAAACCATACAACCGCTCAAACAACGGGAATAAATTAAACCCGGTCATATCCGCAATGGTCTTTAAGCTCACTAAATACTTCCATATCTCGGTATTCGCGGGTGTGGGGTTAATAGGGATATTCGGATATAGGAAACATGCGACATACACCGTGTTTTTTTCGATAGGGGTCGATGGAGCTCTAGACCGGGCACAAATAATTTTAAACATGTGGGTGGGTACGTTTATTTGGCTAGACCCGAATTTGGTAGTTCTGGCATCCGCAACACTACCCGTTATGCAGTACACGTCAGTGGACCGGGGATTCCGGCCGAGTAACTTAACCCAGTTTTCAAGGATGACCCAAACTCCGGCATTCATAACTATCTCTTGTGGTGTGATGTTACTTAACAGGAAGGTTTCATCGTATATATCTATGGTTGTCCGGTGTTGACTGGCTGGTGCATTGTGTCCCGGACTACCACCCATCACCTTGTAAGCGTCATAATCGGCTAGAGACATACTATACTCAGTGGGAACTTCGGGGTCCGGACGGAACGGGTCCTGACGGGATTGTCGCTGGAGTTCCTGTCCGGGCAGTACCTGACCTGTTCCGGGATTTATACTCTGGATGGTAAGATATGGCCATTTATTAGCTGTGGAGTAGTAAGTTTCCCATTGCTGTTTTTTAAGATAGAGTATCTTTTCCTGCTTACTTTGTAATGGGAATATCTTGTTTATTATTGCCGCCATTTTTTTAATTAATCTAACCGTGGTCTTATGTGTGTTATTACAAATGCATACATGTAAAATCTAGAAAACAGTAAATAACAAATCCGGAAATAACAAAACTAAGCCGCGCTCTGTAAACTCTGTGTATAGGGATTTGAACGGTATGCATCCAGGATATCGGGGTCTAGCCGTGCACGTTGTACCTGTTCCGGCAGCGACTGTTTCACAGTAGTTACACCGCAGAAGTTCTTTTGGGGTGGTGCGGAATATACAAACGTTTCAGCGGGCTCGCGGATGTTAATTTGGTCACTTTCCAGCTTATTAAACTTCAAATTAACCATATCACCACCAGCGTTGAGCTTAACCCCGTTCTGTGTAGGCGCGCGACCCATAGAAATTTCCTCCTTATTGGGATTGAGCCGCTGGGCATATTCCGCGCTGTAACTACGCTGTCCGGGTTGGTAGAACCCTGCCGAACCGCTATATTCCCAGTCGCTAGTAAACTGTTTATGGGTATTCTTGGCCTTATAGTTGGCAGCAAGATAACCACGACCGGCACCTTTACCCACCTCGCCATCTGGGGTACCAGTGTAGTAGTAGTCACTGGTAAACTGTTTGTGGGTATTACGCATTGTAACATTAGTGCTAATATAACCACCTGGAATGTATTCATCCGGCATTTGCACGAACCCACGGTGGTTGTTGTCCTCGGTAAGCTCTTTAATGGTGGTGCGGGCAATATCCTCAGGGTCATATACGCGTAGGCTATTGGGTTGTTGTGGCGCCAAATTGATATATGGTGCCTTATTGTGAATATTCATTTCTTTAAGGGTAGTGCGGGCAATATCGTTCGGGTCCCATGCCTGGCTCTTTTCCGGACCACGTAAAAACCCATCATGTTCATTATGGATATTGAGCTCTTTCCTGGTTGTACGGGTAATATCTTCAGGGTCATGTACAGTAAGTTTATTGGGACCAGAGACAAACCCATCGTGCTCATTATGGATATTGAGTTCCTTCCTGGTTGTGCGGGCGATGTCTTCTGGGTCATGAACTGTAAGTTTATTGGGTCCACTAATAAAACCGTCATGTTCATTATGGATACTAAGCTCCTTCTTAGTAGTACGGGCAATATCATTAGGGTCATGGACAGTGAGCTTAGCCGGCATTTGCACACCCATATTACCTTCAGGTCGGATATTGCCAATAACATTTTCTTTACGAGTCTTCCGGAACAGGTCAGTAAACGGAGCAATAAGTTTCTTGACGTTGGATGTCAAGTTGAGCCGGTGTTCGCGTAACTGGGTAACATCGCGCTCATTGGGCTTGTTTTCTATGCTATTAAGACCATAATCGCCAACCGCGCTATCATTTGCGGTGTCATTCACTGTCCAGCCATCACCACGGAAGGCATTGCGAATACTATCGGCCATATAGTTATTACGACGGCTCTTACGTACACTGGGGTCCTTCTTCTGGCGTTGATTGGCACTTGTACCAATCGCACCATAATATGAACGATGATTCTGGCGTCGTGTAGCTTTGGCATTCACTTTCTCACGCAATGTTGCACCGGTTACTGCACCAACGGTCACAAAGTAACGGTCTGGCGTATTACGATACCATTTTTCGGGCCGCTGTTTCTTTACTGGTGCCTGTAGACCACGGGTACCGCCTGGGAGCGCACCTGGCTTGAGGGGTAGGTTATAGGTTATACGAGGATTGTTTGGTAGGCGGTTATTGATTGTACGGTTGGCAGCAGCGCGTACGAACTCCAGTGTATTTGCTTGTTGAAAACCACCAGAACCGCTTGGGTCCAACCCTGCATTAAGACCAGGACCGACATGTACGTCTTGGAATGGTTTTTCGCCCTGGCGGTATTTGCTAGCATGGAACCTGTTTTCGAACCCATGTGATGTATATGACGGGCTGCCATAAACAAATGACCCTGCATTAGGACTGGTGTCGAAAAAGCTGGGAACTTCTTGTTTTTTGGCACGTGGAATTTGACTGGTACCGGTAAAGTTTTCCAGCTTGGTATCATATGAATGAGAGTTAACATTTTGTGTACTGCGGGCAATGAATGGAACCTGGTTCTGGTGAAAGTCTCGTTGATTTATAGGCTGTCCGGTTAGTTCACTGATAACAACACCGGTTTGGGAAGGTGGTTTATGGTTGCGCGGGTCGGCCATATCAACCTGGTTTAGTATGTTTTGGTTAAAACCTTGTCCGGCAATAACGCCAGACTGGCTTGGCATTCTTGCACCGTTGTATGTGTTACTTGCGGCATTGAATTCTGCACCAAATGCTTGGGACAGAGGGGATTGGTCATATACTGACGAAGACCCAATTGGTGAATACATGTTATCGGGTTTTATGTTTATTTTATTATATTATATGTCTTTATTACTTTATTATATTACGCGGCTTTTTTATATCATATATAATTTACTCAGGGGTTTAGCCCCCCGAACCGACATTCTCCTTCAGATGGCAGCTATCGCTGCCATCGTAATAAGAGATATGAGGGTTTGAGACCAAGACCTAAATTTGATGTCGGTTCGGGCAAGCCGTGATTGCCTTCGTTATAGCGAAGCTCTATCCGGAGGGCTAACCCCTGCTGATTTGTCTCTAATCTGCATTTACTAATTGAGGTTACGACGCCAGTCGTAACCAGAAGGAGAATGTCGGTTCGGGGGGCTAAACCCCTGACCAAAAGAAGTAACTTAAGAATAAAATATAAATCTACGTAGTATTATTAATCATACTATATAATATGGCGCAGATAGTTTCGTCTGATATATCCCAATCCCAACTAACCCATATATCATTCAATATCCTATATGACCTAAAGCAGGTTCATACGGACTTCTATGCAGATAATCACAATGACCTAATGGATTATATTTGTGATATCCTCGATAATATAAACAATGAAGTACTCCGTAAAAACCGTATTAAGGCACATATTAAGCATGGTGGAGGGTCAGAAGGGGTCTATGCGAATAATCACACGAAGGACACATCCAGAAAACACTCTAGTGACAGGAATGCGCTATCAACAACAACTGGTCACGCTTCTGGTAAACATTCTAATTTTAATACTGGAAAGCACAAATCTACTAATGGCTCAAATAATAGTAGTTCGGCAACATGGAGAACAGAGCGGTCAGCTAATTCCACGCATGAAAATAAACATGCAAGTGGAGGAAAACCGCTTGGTCTCCTGAGTCAGATGTTGGGTGCAGATAAAATTAAAGTATCTATAAACCGTGAACTTAATAAACTCAGTCCTACCAACCTGGATGTTATATTTGATTCAATAACCGATATATTTACAACATGGTTGATTGATGAGCTTAATAAGGATACTGATACTACAACACTCACTGAAAGATACACTGGATACCAACAGGAGCTCTGGACAAATATTACATCTAAAATGCTATCACAGGCAAACTTGGCTACAACCTACTTTGCACTAATTGACCGCTTCTGTCAGTGCACTCATAAAGCAATGTTAGAAAAAATAAAAAACAAAACCCCAGTTCTAGCAGGACGTATCACGAGTACGCTGGACATTGGCTTTACTGGTATATCCAGCCGTAAACAAGAACTCCTAAGTGAAATTATGCTATATCTCCGGACTATGGACTATTTTACTGGTAATCAGGAATCTACCGACAACAAACTAAGCGGACTACTAAAATATGACCTAGCCACTAATATAGATACCGTGTTTCATACATTGGGGCTCTTTGTTCGTAATTCTATTGAAGTGGCAAAACCACAAACTGGTGGAAACCGTCGTGACAGACGTGCTGCCAATAACACAATGTATGACGTTCTCTTATTGGCCTTCTATGATAACTTTAAACATCTCAATGAGCTTATTTGCTGGGACCCGGTAGTCATCGAAGAAGTTGAAAAACGCGTCTACCTAACAATCGGCTTCCTTGAAAATAATAAGACCTTTGTACAGAGTCTGGATATGGACTTCTACCGGGATATCGAATGTGAATTAGACAGCTTAAAGCGCTGTAGTACAATTCCGACGACCATTAAGTTCAAATTGCTGGACTGTATTGATAACTTTATCTCTACCCGTAACCGCCGTTAAATAGTTTGGTTAGTTAATATATTATCCTTTTTTGAATTGCTTTTATTACCAAACATCCTTTGCAATCGCCACATCTGGCAGAGCTTCTGCTAGACCAGCATGTACATGTTTTATGTAGGATATCGGCAAATGGCACTTTTGAGGCTCTAGCCATGCTTAATATGGTTTTAGCCGGGAATAGTTTCCCAGTCTGTGGGTCCATAAGGGTCTGTTCGATAGCCGTTTTGTCCACTAAATCAGTGTCTGCTACTGAAACTGGGAATCCGGCTACCACAACAGGCTCCTGTATCTTATAGTAATATGCCCATTGTACCAGCGGATAATAGGGTTGTACTGGTATTGGTAATTTGATAAATTTCGGGCGGAATACTTCAGAAAATGCTTTATCATCAAGTTCCGAAGAAATGTTCATAATTGGTAACAGCCGGGCTCTAGCCGTTGGTATCCGCTTTAGGATTAGTTTGCGTAAATCGGTCATACACAGTTTCTCTAGTTTGGCCCATGTGTGACTAACCATGCCCTCAATAAACACTGGCTGGACAACCACTTGCTCGTCTTCTACTAGTGTACTTATAACTATGTATGTACTCGCCATATCCCCGGTCCAGAGAATATATTTGAGTTTTTGTTTACTTTTATTGGTTTCTGACACAGCATCTTTTTTAGGGTTAGTGTCTGGCTTGTTATTAGCTTGGCTAGAGGCTCTAGCCGTTGGTAAGCCAACATATTTCTTATATCCCAAGTATATGCCATACCCAGCCACTGTTACGAGAATAACTAATATATAGACTTTGGCTATTAGTATGAAGAAAGTGTTATAGGACGGTAAATAATCCCATATGCTATCATAGCCGGGCATCTATAGAATAAGAGTACTTAATTTAGAATAAATAACTAAATTTATTATACGAAAACAGCAAGTAATTTATTTAAGGGCTATTTAATAGCGACGGATAGTTTCAGCAGCCCGCCATTGTACGCTGGGTGGCTCAGTAGGTACCATGCATACAGGTACAATAGTCTCGCAAATTGGCTTATTCACAGGAGTGGGCCATGCATTGTCCTGCTGGATGGGACGAGGTACACACGCGCGATGATTGTCCTTAGCTACAATAATACTATCAATATTAAAGTCAAATGGAATTTCCACACGGTCCTGAGGATTCTGGCATAACCATTCCCAACGGTTCCATCCAGTACCGCGAAGAGTGCATGGAGGGTTGCTTAAACGGGTATCCTCAGTTGGAGTAAAACAATCGCCGAAATGGACATATTCGGTATTATCAATGCACACTTTGGAGCCAGGGACACAGCCAGCAGCACGGCCAGCCTGGGCACCACAATATGCGCTACCGTTCTTCATGGGCAGGTACTTGCGTTCAGGGCAGCCTGTAAGGTTACGGGTAATACCAATAAGTTCACTGTCAATATCTACCAGGTTGGACTTGGCTAGATGGCTCACACCAGTAGACTGGAGACGGATATAGGGGTCAGCTGGATGGCAGGGGGTGCATGTGCTGGGAGGGGTTGTTAGATTATAAACACCAGGCCCAATCGACTCGGCTAGAACATGGGAATAGGCGCATGTGTCATATGGTATACGGTTGAAACTCATTTTACCTGTTTTAGTGGTTTATTTGTTCGATTGTTTATTTATAGATAAGATTATTTATTTCTGGTATTTAATCGCCTCTAGCCAAGCTAATAAATCTATTATCTATCTGATTGGTTTATTTGGCTTTTTTTGTTTTTTGCCCTGTCATACCTTTCTTAGCAAGTAGTTTCTTAAATGTTTTGAAGAAGGAAGAATCTACAGCACCTCCGGTCATAGGAGACTTTGACATAGTATTTCCAGCACGGGATAGTGCATTTGCTGTATTTACTGGTTTGTGAATCGCTGGTTGGTTAGTCGGCGTATTCCCGGTGGATTGATTCGCCGGCTTATTACCGGTGGATTGATTCGCCGGCTTATTACCAGTCGGTTGGTTTGCGGGTGCCGATGAATTTTGTGATTTGACAGACAATGCCTCGTTGGATGCTTTATTCAACTGGTCAATGGCGGCATCTAGGTTATCTTCTGACGCTTTATTATCTACTGAGGTATTGCTAGGCCTTTCATCTTCTGCCTCATCCTCAGACGTAGGAACTTCATAATCAGATAAATCCACCATATTCTCCCCTTCGCTATCTGGTTCTCCGATGGCTGGATCTGTAGGCTTGTTATACGGTGTTTGCGTATTGGCTGCCGGTGTGTTATTAGCTGGTTTATTAGAGTTTGTGGATTGGCTATTTGCTGGCTGATTATTTGCTGGTGCAGCCTGATTGTTATTGGCTCCGGGTTCCTTTACTAAACCAAGTTTGCTACCAATATTATTCACCGCGTTGGTAACAGTAGCTAATCCGTTCTTCACAGTGTCCGAAGCCTTATCTATCAAACCCTTATTTGCGGATTCGGCCTCTTCTGCAAGCTCCTCTGGTGTAGGACCCATAGTATTGGCTAGACCCTTTGCCTCTTCTACCGTCTCTTTAACATTGCTCAATTCCTCTATATAGGTCTTAATACGCTGCATATCGTCTTCACGCATGACATCCATATATCGGCGAGTATAATCTTTAAGATGCCGGGTAAGGTCGGCCATTTCCATCTGTAATACATTAATCTTATTACCTAACATCTCTACCTGCATATTCGGCTGCTGAGCACCCATATAGTATGGCATTGCTAGATTCCCTATTCCAGGCATCATATAGGGATACGGTTGTGGCATCCCCATTCCAGGCATCATATAGGGATTGGTTGGCTGCATTCCCATTCCAGGCATCGCATAGGGATTGGGTTGCGCCGGCGGCATCATCTGGACTTGTGGCATCAAACTGGACATATATGCACCAGCTGTGTATTTATCACGCATATCATCAATTTCCTTATCTTCGCGGTCGGTAATTGTCTTTATGTTATTAAGGATTACTTTGAGTAACTGACGTTTTACCGGTCTATCCATGTCGCTTGTCATAATCACATCCACAAGCCCGTTGAGTTCCTTGGGTCCGACTTCGTTAGTAGCTGACAGCATTGCACCTCCCCCTATTGAGTTATTCATAGGGATGCTGGAATTAGCCATTTTATTATCAAATTCCCTTGTAGCGGATGACATACTATTCCTGCTGCTGTTAGATGATGTCCTGGGTTGGCTAGAAGTACGTCTAGGAGATGAAACCCGGCTATTTGCCATCTGGGGCTGTGTGGCCATATTGCTATTGCGATTATTTATACGATTCTGTTCCAGCATGTTATTCGCTTGACGATTAGTAGATAAGGCGGATGCACCGCTAACCATATTGTTATTGCGACTAGTATTTGCAGATGCTGAAGATGCTTGATTTAGCTGTTGCAGTCGGTTGTTCTCTTCATCCTGTATTATTTGGCTGGCTCCCGATGCCCGGTTCATCATGGAATTAAGAATTGGTGGGAATAACCCCTTATTATTCTTGTTATTACCGGATTGATTCCCTGATTCCATATTATTTAATGAGTATATTTGAATACTTGGAGTATATTTGAATACTTGGATACTAACTTTATAATAACATGACAAAAAAGAAGCTTAGATAGACTGCAGGGCAAGTGAATTAATTATAGTTGCATTTGAAGGGTTCCATTGGAGGAGGGAGGGGAATAGGCTTGTAGCGGAACATCTGGCAGCTGGAAAGGTGAACAGGGGTAGTATCGACAACACGGCCCTGGGTAGTAGGTGTGTTGCGGATAACAATTTGCTGTTGCTGGCACTGGTTCATATCGCCGTTGGGGCATGGGTTAAGATACTGAAGGGTTGGACACTTGGTCTGGAGACGGGTGGTACCCCAGAGGTCGCTTTCAACATCGACGAGGTTACCCTTAGCATGGCTGACGTTGGTGCCGCCGACAATACCAAATTCGACACGGCACTTATTGGTGTTCTGGAAGCGGTTAGGGTCTAATATCCAGGAGAGCGTACCGACACTTTCCGCGAGTTCATGGCGGTAGGCACAGGTGTCATAGCGCAGACGGTTAAAACTCATAATTTAGTTTTATGGGGTTTTATTATTTATTACGTATTTATTAATTCATAATATTATTTTTATTTTTACCGGATAACGGAATAACAGAGGACGTAAAAATCTTGCCGGCTTATAAATACACACTGACCATGGCTAGACCCCATAATAGACAAAATAAAATAATAAATATCGGGATTTCATGGCACGGATTCCTCCTAGCCGTCTTATCATCCCTGATAGTTGCCCTGGCACTTTTATGGATAAAACACAATAATAACATTTTGACACAAGAACCATTTGCTTTACAGCAAAAAGCCGTTAAATCTGAATTAATATATTCGGAAGATGGCGCACTTACCGAAAAAGGGGCTAGAGTAGCCGTAAGTATATGTAAACCCGCAGAATCCGATGATAAAGTAGCATCTGAAGAACCAAAGCCTCTCTTCCCTAGTATCCCCTGTGGTGCTATTCTAGACAGGGAATATAAGCCACGAGATAAACAATCCGCTCTAGCCATCCTACTAACAGCTAAACAGTTTGTCAATATATTTAATTATAACAGTGACCCCATAGCTTCAAATAACTTACTCTATCGTAGAGAGTTTATTAATCTTATTGCAACTCAGTGTCAGCAGTCCGGTGAATCTAAATATAAAGAAATCCGAGACGAATTGAGCAAATTAGGTAAGCTTGATTTACAAACTGCACTAAGTTTACTGAACATGTATGATTGTGTTCGGTCTAACTGTGAGACAATGGTTTGGCAAATTCTTAAAGCTAATTCCGGTACTATTAGGCAAGTTGTAGAACGAGCTAAATATTCAATCGTTAGCTCTGGTAATACTGACAAAGAACAATCCAGTGTTAGTTTGCAACCTGGTGAATTAGTTCAGTCTGTAAATACTAATACTCAACCAATAGATACTGATAGTGTTTCTCAAAATAAATCATTAGAAGCCCGTATTAATTCAGTATCTGCAACCCTAACACCAAAGTTTTCAGAACTAGACCAAAAAATGGAAGCTATTATGCATGATGATTGTACTCCGTTGGAAAGATGTATTAAGAGTTCTCAGGCTGCACAAGATGCAGATTTAAGTAGAACTATTGATACTCTTGTTAAATCTTATGGGCCTTTATTGGCAATTAATATGATAGAAACAAAAAATGAAGTATATAGTAACCCCGATAATATAGCTACTATTAATGAGCAAATGATTTCACTGCCACCTTCTGAAAAAGTTGTCAATAAAACTCCAGCATGTTCATCATCAGATTATATACTAAGTTTTGGTGCAAAGCCATCTCTGGCTTAAACAGCCATCTGGATGAACACTATATGTTCATCAAACCTCTGGCTTAAACAGCCATCGGGGCCGGGATGTTTGGATGTGCCCTATACCCAATCAGTTTCATATCTTCAAACTTAAAATCACTCAAAGACTTTCGTTTTTCGCCGTTATTCGCAATTACAAGTTGACATGGTAAGTATGGCTGCCTGGCTAGATTCTCATTAACCTGTGCAATATGTGTTTTATACAGATGCGTGTCACCGGTCTGGACAATTAATTCACCTGGCACTAAATCTATACCTTCCAGGTTGCACAACATATGTGTCAGGAGAGCGCCAGTACAAGCATTCCAGCTATTAGCCAGGAAATAGTCACTTGACCGGAGATAGATTTGACAGCTAAGCGTCTTGGCATGCGGATTTACATAGAACTGATACATCATAAGACATGCTGGAAGCGCGGCCTTATGTTGGGTAGCGGGATTCCATAGATTGATAATCAGCCGACGGCTAGTTGGGTCAGTCCGCAATAGGTGGACCAAATTCGCAATCTGGTCATATCCGCAATCAGCTGGGTAATCCTTAATACAATTCACATATTCGCCACCGTAATGCCGGAAATTGAAACCATACGTTTCACCCATGTCACCTTCGGGATAATGGGCTAGACCACGTTTATCAAGAAATTCGCGACTAGTATTCCCATCCCAAATATGAATACCCTTCTCTTGCAGAATATGGTTATCAGTCCTACCGGAAATGTATAGTGCCAGTTCCTCGAAAATAGCACGGAAGAACATCTTCTTAGTAGTTGACAATGGGAATCCATGCTGTAGGTTGTACCGCTGTGTAGTACTGAACAGGCTAATTGTCCCAGTCCCGGTCCTGTCGCCTCGTTCGATGCCCTTAGTCAGGATATCCATCATAATACCCAGATATTGCTGTTCCGGATTTACATAACGGAGTGGACCTAGCTGCCCAGCTAGTGTAGAATAGGTAACATAGCGGTAATGCAACTTGGACACTGAGTCATAATGAAAATCGCTCACTTGGTCAACCATCAGTGGTTCCTGGTGTCCGTTCATAATAGCCAAAGGGTCATATTTCGGAAACTGGGTATCACAGGGGATTACGGGCTTTTCGGGATTAAATACCTCTGTAATATACATCCGCTGGACCGGGAGCTGTTCCATGGCTAGACGGTATATCTCTGTGCCACCAATGATAAATACCCTGTGTGGGTCTAGCCGTGCGAGAGTCTTCTCCAGTTCGGTCCAAGAACTATAAACCACTCCTGGACTTTGGGTATCCAGTACGGTATTCCGCGTAATTACCACATTGTAGCGGTCGGGTAGCGGACCATTCAATGACATATAGGTTTTCCGGCCCATTACTACAGCATTTTTACGTCCGGTAGGCGCAGAAGTCGTAATATCGCGGAATCGGCGCATATCCGGTTTAATGGACCATGGGAGTTTACCTTCATGGCCAATACCAAAATCGGGGACTTGGTGGGCTACAATGATATCGTATTTAAGGTCAGTGGTTGGTGTTGTAGTAGTGGACATGGTTTATTTTGTTTTTGGTTAAATATATTTGGCTAAGTATGCCGATAATGTGTTTAAGCCACTAATTAGTAATTGTGATTAAAACTTGATTCCGGGAGTTCTAAAACAATTTTTAATATCTGCATTATTAAATAAAACAGACTGTACAATACACTAAACTGGTAAATTTCAATATGAATAAAAATAAAGTAACCGGATATGTATTACTAGGTTTAGGTATCCTTCTTATAGCTGCCGCGATTGGCATGTTGGTAGTATACCTGCTCAAACGCCGAACAGTTCCAGTAGCAACTGAGGGATTTTATCAATCATCTACAGTTACACCAGCACTGGAAGATATCTCTTCGCAAATCCACTTCAGATTTCAATTAAATGAAGACAAACCTGCACAATACCTTAACCTGATTACATCTTCATCGGACCCTAAACCATCGGTAAGTGTATATAATGACACCACGTCTAATGGCCTTTATAAAATAGTAGATAATAAAGATTACTGGGATTTAGGTAAAGTTCCGACGGTGTACTTCCGTTTACAGCCAGTTACAACAGTTGAAGCTGATGCTAAGAAGTATTACAAATTTGTGTTTAGCGCGGTTCAAACTGGATTCACATTAGTTGACGGTGATAAAGAGAAAGAAGATAGCGATATAACAGTCTTCAGTCTCAAACGGCTAGATGGCTCCGAACGTCAATTAAATATCCACAACGTTAAACTTGGTGATTATGAGAATCTTGCCAGTAATCTTGAAAAGTTTTATAACACTGCAATTACCACAGCATCACCTGTTCCTACCTGGTTCACTGTCCTTCTCCTACCACCCGGAAATACAGAAGTAATTCCAGGTGATAAAGGCATAACTTACTCTAACACCGATGGTAAGTTGATTATAGTGAATAGCCCGTCTCGCACTCTAATGATTGAAGCTGGTAATTATTGCAAATTCAGCCCGTTGCCCCGTGTTCGCAGTCTGGCTGGTAAGGTATTATTTGACAAGGGTGGATATGTACAAGGTGCTATGATTGAAAGAGACACTACATATCCAAACACACATTATTACCTGCAAAGTATCGAGGAGACTGGAAAAACCCTAACCTATACAGTAGATAGCCAAAGTGGTAATGGTAAACTAGAATTTACGACGAAGCTTTTAGGGAATCAGGCACAAATCTTCGGCATTGCATCCGCAATGAACCTCAACCCCAATATTAAGAATCCCTCGCTCCTGTTTATTGTGCCATTAATTGAATCCAGTAAAGCACGGCTAGACCCCAAACTAGATAAGCTGGATATAGTAACTGTCGGTGCAGGTGGTTTCGGTATCACAAATGCCGAAAGGTATAAGCTGGAAACCGATGCAGCATATCTAACCGCTAATAGTATCCGGGTACGTGCAATGTATACATATTCTATGTCACCATCCGTTAGTGACACAGTGAATACCTATTATATCCAATACCCAATCTCCTTAGTAAATAACAATGCACAAATAGCTTTAACAATGACATCCTCTGATAATGCTATTCCCTATGTAAATATGGTAAGTGCCGGAAAGGATGGCGAAATATACTTATACAGTAATGGAATGTTGCTCCGGGTTGGTGAAAGTTCTACTTCCGGGTATTCAATGGGATGGGTCGATAATTTAGCAGATGCAAGCTCTCTAGCCATTACCCCAGTTACCATTAGTACCTCAGTTATCAAGTATACATTGACAGATGTTGTTAGTAAAGCCAGCGCTACTGTAGCAATGGTTTCCAGTCTGCCATATATTATATTCAAAGCTAACGTGCCGGATGCCAGTAAAGCCAAGTTTAGTCTAGGGGGGCTAAGTGATGCATCCAAGACACTATTAAGTATTAGTGCCAATATTAAGACTGCACTGGAGTATCTAGCCGGGGTTGAAGCCACACCACCTGCTGAAGAAACCACAACTACTACCACTGTTGCAAACACCACAACTACTACCACAGCAGCTGCTGGTACAACTACCACTCAACCTGCAGCTGGTGCCACAACAACTACACAACCTGCATCTTCGGCAAGTAAACTAAGTGACGTGGATTTGGCAAAGATGGATGAGATGGAGAAATCCGCTGCACTACTTAATGAGCGGATTGCAGAACTCAAGAAAGATAAGCAGGTACTCCAAACACAATTAGCACGGCTAGAAGGTGAAGACCTGCAAATTTCGGACAGTGATTATAACAGTAAGTCATCCAATTCCAAACTTCGCAAGGTACTCGTTGGACAAATGGATAAAGTGGCGGATATGCTTGAAAAACTGAAGTCGCTGTCCGCGACATCGGCTGCTGCCTCAGCTGCTGCTCATGGTGCCACGGACTATACTCAACGGGGCGGCTCGGTGAAGAAGACAGACACTGGGGTATCGGTGTCTGATTATGAGGGTGTGCTGAATATTTTCTATCCCCAGTTCGTTTAGGTGCATGGCTAGAGCCTCTAGCCAATTAATAGCTGGGTTATATTTTTGGGAATGTTTTTATGTTGGTAGATACTAAATATTATATACTTACTAGGATACTTTAACTAGGGGTCTAGCCGTGCGTAATGCCTGCAAAGTGGAATATGAATATGAAGACGTTGAAAGTAATCGCCGTGGTGTTACTGGTGGTGATTGTGTTGGGTGCCGGGATTTACTGGATGGTATCCGGGATGTCTAATAAAGGGCTAGAGGGTTTCCAGGATGTTGCGCCATCTGCTATTGCTCTTAGGGATATGTTTGACAAAAAACAAATAACTGTTGGGGATAAAAAACAATATTCTGTTCCTAAAGGTATTAAGGGAAATTCTAGTACTAAAATAGTCGGAGATGGTATAATCGGGGTCTATTCAATTGATTCACCTATTGAAATTACAGCAGTCCATGCAGGTTTAATTACAGAAGGTGCTTCAGGTAATGTAACTATCGTAATAGCTCCAAAACCTAGAAATTACATAAGTAGTACACGAAATGGGATAACATCTGGTTCTAGCAGCGGTTCCCCTGCATCATACTATTTCAAAATAACAGAGCCTAACGAACATGTAATATATAGAAGTACCAAAAAGGCAATTAAGTATAAATATAATATAGATGCAGCCGGAAATTTGATTTCATGTCAGGTGAAAAACACTATAAATGACAAATTTAATTTTAATACAGATACTGGATTGACAATTGATAATATAGGCAAGTTGACAAAAGATTTCCATTATAAAATAGTTAGTAAAGATAATTTAGTTTATGTTAAAGAAGTTGCCAATAAAGACAATTCAGGGACATACACAGAGACACAAGTTTACTATGCGTCTTATCCTGGATTAACTGTAGATGGACAGACTTATTATATGGCTGGTGATATCATATGTACTAATAAAACACAAATACCAGATAATGTATACTTGTTTAGAGCAGATTTATTTACAGATATTTCTGTCGAAGATAAGAAAGTAACATCAATTAAGGAAAATATCTATGCTATATCGATTGATATATTTATATCAGACCAAGGTCTTATTAGAAATATAATAAGTGGGTCTATAAAACCTGTAATAGAGAAAAATTCGGATTTCTTTTCTGTCGGAAATAACGATATTAAAAGAGATACTACTAGTTCTGGTGTGCAAATATCAGTCAATGGTACTCAAATAAGACCAGAAGACAGTTTTAAACCCTTTTCTAATGTGAATAAAATGATAAGGTATACTAATGTTAATCAAATTATATTGTTAACTAAAGAAGCTCCAGCTATACGAAGCGAGCTAACACAAAAAACCAGTAACCTTGCAACTGCCCAAGCAGAACTTACACAAAAAACCAGTAATCTTGCAACTGCCCAAGCAGAACTTACACAAAAAACCAGTAATCTTGCAACTGCCCAAGCAGAACTATCTGCTGCTAGCGCTGCCCTTAATAACGTTATTAGGTCAATACCATCAGTAGAGGCCTTCCAAACAGTAGGGACCACCACTACAACCACCCCTGCACAAGTAGTATCCCCCATCATTGCTAAAATTAATCAGCTTAATGAACTACAAGCGCAAAAGGCTGTTGAATTTGCGAATGCGAAAGCTGCTGCTGAAGCTCAAGCTAAGAAAGCATCAAATAACGCTGCTAAAGCCATAGATAACGCGAAAGCTGCTGCGAATGCACAAGTTAAAGCTGCAGAAGAGACCTCGGCCAAATTACAGAGTGAAATAGCATCGGCGGAAACCAAACTGGGACTCCTTAGCCAGCAATTAAAGACGGCAGTATCCCAATTCCAGGATGTAGCTGCCTTAACAACAGATAAATCCCTATCAGATGATTTAGTTTCCATAGAAACACAAATCAAAGACTTAACAGAAGCTAAAAAATCAGCTGAAGGAAAATTAGATGACTTGAGAAAACTATTACAAGGTGCACAATTTACTACTGACCCAGCGCTACTTGGTAGTGAATTATCAAATGCAAGGGCTGCACTCAATAACCCAGCGTCTCAGGTTACCTGCCCTCCTCAACAACCCTGTCCTGATACATCAGCCCTAGATACTCGGATTACGGACATAACTAATGCAAATGCTAGTTTAGGACGTGAAATTGATACTAAAGCAGCCATAATAACAGATTTAGAAGGTAAGTTAGGTATTGCAAACACTACAATAAACCAATTAAATGATAAGATTGCAAATTTTGATAAGGCTCTTACTAATGAAGAACGTGCAACATTAACTGATGCTAAAAATGCTGCTGAAATTGCAAAACAAGAAATCGAAAAAACCCTTAAACTAACAGAAGCCGAACGTAATATGGCCATGACGAATAGGGATGAATTAATGGCTAAGTATGACGCATGTGAGGCAGCACGTCGTAATATGCCAGTAAATGCCGGACCCATGATGATGGGTGGTATGCCACCATCCTATGTTTGCAAAGCAATGCCACCAAATAGTGGTCCAGCGTCACTAGACAGGTATGCTATGCCAGTGCCCCCAGACAGGTATGATATGCCAGTTCCAGAAATGCCTACTACTGGTATGTATACTGCAAATATACCTGCTACAAATATACCAGCTTTTCAAACACCAGTCCCTGAAGCGTCAGTTCCTGATATGACTATACCAAGTTTACCTACAATTCAACAGGGTTCTGAACTGCAGCAACAGGCAGCAGCATTTACCGCAGGTATTGCAGATAAATCACTGGTTGCCGCAACTGCATTCACAGATATTCCCAAACAACAACACCAACAACAATTCCAAAATGCAAGATATAACCCATATTGGACATATCGCCCAGAAAACTACGATTCCCATGACAGATACGCAGCACCGTCCCCATGGTGGGTCACCGGTTATAACGCATAATTCGGTGAGTACATGCGTGGTTGCCGCTTAATTACCATTTTACCATTCTTTATCTTACCAGACTCAATATATGGCTTATCCGAATTATTAACAACATATGACCCAAATTCGGTCTGTTTGCCATCTCGGATAAATTTACTATACGTGGACACTGAGCTAAACTGCTTGGCTAGAGCCTTTACTTCGCCATGGATATCTGTCTCATCCTCAGAATCGGTCATGTATCCTCCAGTAGTGTTATCTGACCGCATACCGGATGCCATTTCTTCATTCGGTTCCAGGACTTCGCGGTCCACTGCATCATTATTGAAATGATAGCCTTCGGAAAGTGCCTTTTCCGGGAATCCGTCCATGTCGCTTCCTTCAGCAGCAGCAGGCATGGCCTTTTGTAATGCCTTAAGATTCTTCTTTGTCCTGGCAACTGTGTTCCTGGGCTTAGGAGATGCACCCAGGCGCCTCAGGAGGTATGCCCGGGATTTAGGCGACAGGCGGGCAATTGACTTTACTGGTCTTTGCTGCTGTGGTACAGGGGCTTTTACACTAACAGCAGCACGTTTTTTGCGGTACTGTTTTGTCCGTTTTGCAGGTTTCGCTTGGTGTTTGTCTTCCTTGTCCGAAAAATAGCCCAGGATGGAATCAACTAGTTCAGTCATGTCAAAGGAGATATTATCAGGTGTATGTTATTTGTTATTTTATACTGATATTTTCTAAGAGTCAGTCTCTCGTTCTGTTCTGCGAAGAATACTACCTAGAAAGCCCAGTCGGTGGTGTACGCAGAGTCCCTCCCGGAGAATAGCATCAAAATGGTCTTTGGTCCCATATCCCCGGTTAGTGGCCCAACCATAGTTTCCGAAGTCCTCAGGGTTCTCAGCGGCTAGACGGTCCAGCAAACGGTCGCGGTATTCTTTAGCCAGTATGCTAGCACATGCAACCGTTGGATTATTAAGGTCGGCTTTTATCTCAGTAACCGGGTCTAGCCGTGCTAGCTCAATCTCAAACCCTGGCATAATCCGGAAGGCATTTCCGTCTATAACACATTTTATCACGGGATGGTCACCAGGTTCCGCCAGATTTAGATTATGCAGACATGTGGATATGGCACGGTTCATTGCTAAGAAGGTCGCATTCCGGATATTCAGCTCGGCGATTTCATCAACCGATGCTTCCCCTATACCTATGGCTAGAGCACCAGCATTCCGGAGCCAGTCTTCAGCTAGATACCGTTCCCCCTGTGACATACGTTTGCTATCAGTTATCTTGGGTCGGTTCTTTGTGGTTGTCCAGGTAGATAAAACTTCTGGTTTCAGGACTACTGCACATGCTACTACAGGACCCACCAGGCAGCCTCTAGCCACTTCATCAACTCCGATTATTATATTACTTGTCATATGAGCTATGTGCACAGGTAGATAAGAATCTGATTTAGAAGAAATTATTTATCTTATCCTGGAAATGATTACCAGATATTAGACGCCGCATGTTAGAAAACTAAAAATAAAATTTGTCGTTTATTAATAATATAATCCGTTCAAATAAAAATCTACTCAATAATATAAATCGAAAAAGTTACTATGCAGAACTTAGCTCCTACTACTAAAAAGGTCCTAACTGGTCTCGGTGTGCTTGTCGCGGTAGCTGTTATAGCTTATCTCATCTACTACTTTGTAGCCCCCACAACCGAAGAGCCCACCACCTCTATGATGGCTGCTGAAATGCCCAGCACCACACTCGCACAGCAGGCAGCAATGCAGATGGCTGCCGTCCAAGAAGGCTTTGACACTATGCCACCCGCTAGCCATATGGTTGCTGGTTCCGGTATGGAAGGCTTTCAGGGCTCGTGTGGTGGCGCTCCTCGTCAGCCAGTAGCAGAAGGGTTCCAGGTTAGCCCTGCCGATAACTCCGCCAACCAGGAAACCCAACAGGGTATGGCTGCCGGTGATAACGGTCTTAACCAGCTCCCCAGCGAATGCTATCCTAAGGACGTTCTAAATAGCGCTGACCTTCTTCCCCAGGACCCCAATTCCCTCTGGAACCAGGTTGTCCCTAACGGCCAAGGTGCCCTTAACAGCCAGAACTTCCTAACTGCCGGTTTCCACATTGGTATCAACACCGTCGGCCAGACCCTCCGTAATGCTAACCGCCAGCTCCGCAGTGAACCTCCCAACCCCATGGTTAAAGTCAGCCCCTGGAACCAAACCACCATTGAACCCGATATTGCCCGTCGTCCTCTTGAAATTGGTGGCGATGCTTAGGCATCATCCCCTCAATTTGGGAAATTGGTGGTGATGCTTAGGCATCATCCCCTCAATTTGGGAAATTGGTGGCGATGCCTAATATCCTCCTTCGTCGGATATTGCCTCTCTCCAATTAGACGTTCGATGTGCTCAGCACATCTCACTAAATCGGTGGTGACGCTTAATATCCTGCTTTAAGCTCGATAATTCATTCCGCGTTTTGCCTAGTTTTCAATTCATTCAATTCAGATTACCAAATAAAATTACTTATACCTATCTATAAAATAAATAGTAACCATAGTGTGAGCGTCAACGGCTAGATAGGCATATACATAATGGAGACAAGTAAACAACATCACCAATTAATAACCTCGGTCATCAAACCATATGTTATCGCAATCCCAACCTACAAACGCCCTGTTATCCTACTCATGAAAACCCTTCGTACTTTATATAGGAACCGCATAGACCCGAAACGTATCTATATATTCCTGGCAAATCAGGACCAATTGATAGAATACAAAAACCTATATAGTGACCCTCTAGCCATAGACAAGTTTAACATACCCAATGGTTATAAAGCCTACATCCAAAAACCGGTATTCGTAGTCGGATTTAAAGGCCTACGGAACCAGCGCAATTTCATATCCGACTATTTCCCAACCGGACAGTGCATCCTACACCTGGATGACGATATCGACAGCATCCAAGAACTCAACACCCAGCAGCAAACCGCGATTACACAAAGTGCCCGTCGCCAATATACTCTACAGCCTATTGCAAATTTAGACAAATTCATACGGACGGCATTTGAGCAATGTAGCCGGATAGGGGCGCATCTCTGGGGTATTTATCCGGTCGCCAATCCCTATTTCATGACACCACAGATTACCACCGGGCTCAAATTCATTGTCGGGCCAATGTACGGTACAATAAACCGCCACAGCCGGGACCTCCGTCTCACCACCGACGAAAAGGAAAACGTTGAACGGACACTACAATACTATACCAAGGACAATGCAGTCATCCGCTATAATAACGTTACCGTAATTACGAATTACTTTACTACTCCAGGCGGAATGCAAGCCAGTCTCTCACGCCCACGCTCCACCAGGAAAACTGCTGCCCTATCCGCTGCAGAATACCTACATGGGAAATACCCAGAGCTTACCACTGTATTCACTGGTAAAAAGAGCGGATGGCCAGAACTCAAATTACGTAATATCAAGGGCCAAATATGGTCATCGGCTAATGGTGCTGAGAAAAAAGACAAAAAGACAAAAAAACATAATTTTATATAGACATATTAAATAAGAATACCATTGATACCGTTAATATAGACATATTACAGTTATGAAACTCACATTAATCCTTCTAGCCGTTCTCATTGTCCTAGTAGTTATCTGTATAGTTAAGAATGGTGCAATTGAAAGTTTCATAGTCACGGTAGATGAAACCATATTAGGCCCAGAATGCCCTGATTATGTAGTGTCCGACGGCTA
>JACCDO011818226.1_pt1 | contig 20850 bp, 11 predicted proteins | sample 7446101 | NCBI WGS metagenome assembly JACCDO01 (sample SAMN15323440, study PRJNA562643) | freshwater metagenome | isolation source: river surface water | place: USA:Blue River Watershed | collected 2017-08-16
ATCATTTTGTGGAACTTGTAATTGATATTTACATTTAGCTTGATCTCCAAGTGTAACATTACCACTAACAATACTAGTATTTCCTGTGAGTTGTGTTGATCCTTGAACATTTAAATTACCAGATATAGTACAGTTTCCAGGAATAGTAATTCCACCAGTAGCTAATTTTGTTGCAATATTAGATAAATTTCTAATAGCATCAATATCAGCTAAATAAATTTCTCTAATCATTTGTTTTACACTATCATTAGTAATAGCAGAACTTGATGATGTAACAACATCAACAAAAGGTTCTTTAATAATTTTATTATATTGATGAAACACTAAAATATATAAAACAATAATAAATACTAAATTATATTTTCCATTAGTTATATCTTCATAAAAACCCATATTATATACTAATAGAAAATTAAAAAAATTGATAAAAATCCTAGTTAAATATTAAGATTTTACCGATTTTATAATGAGTGAACAAAGTCAAAATACAACAATTCAAAATGAATCAAATGAGATTTATCAAGGATTCATGATAAAAAAAATACATGTACCAACAGAAAATGGATTAGTAGAACAAACCATAATTTGTTTTGATAAAGAAGATTTAATAATAAATAGTCTTCAAGATATTACAAGTTTAGATGTTTTTTATGAAGATGAAGTTTATGTAAGACCTCAAAATTTATATCCTTATTTAAAAGCAATACAACAAAAAGTAGATGCCGGAGACTATTATTTAATTGATTTGTTATGTTACTTAAATACATTTTTTGCTTCTGAATTAAAAAAAGTGGAAAATATGACTAAATCCAATAAAATAAATTTTGATAACTTAGAATCAGTATTTACAATTGGTACAAAATTTGTTGCTTATATTCATAATAATCAAATGGTTGGTTCAATAGTTCATTCTGTTAATAAAATGAACACAATAACTGGTCGCGTGTTAGAAATAGTTGGTGTATTTAATGTGCCAATAGGAGAAGAAATAAGGCAAATTCGTAGAAGTTTTTATATTAATGAATTTGGTGGAGTAATGTCGATTGATGATCTAGAAGTAAGACCAATGAGATCTGAAGATGAAGAGTTTTTAAGAAAGCGTGGTGATATTTTTGCCAAGTTTGCCATAGGTAGCCATTATTACGAATATAATGGAACAATGTGTTATAAAACAAATTTTGGGTATCAATATTTTAAAGCAGATGGTCGTATAATGATTGATGCGATTGGATTTGAAAAAATGAATCCAAGTTATCTTAGTGGATTAAAAACTAATTCAACAGTGGTTCAAACAATAAATGAAACAAATTCATTTATGTGTTGGCCTTATATGTATGGTTTTAGTTTTAGCGCAAAAAGATGGGGTGAACTAAATGTAGATCGTTTAAAAGAAATTAAATTTGATGATAATGCTTTTAATTATTTAGTATTAGATATGGATATTAAAAAAATGATGAAAGCCTTAATAATAAATGTAAAGCATAGTTTTAAAGATATTATTGGTGGTAAATCAGGTGGTTGTATTTTTATGTTACATGGACCACCGGGTGTAGGTAAAACACTTACATGTGAAGCAGTAGCAGAACTTTTACATAAACCATTGTATTCGATTACAGTGGGAGAACTAGGTACATCAACAGAATTGTTAGAAAAGCGTTTAAATAATATACTAGAAATTGCTAATTCTTGGGATGCTGTTATTCTAATTGACGAAGCAGATATTTTTATGGAAGCACGTAATAAAAACGATATTGAACGTAATGGTATGGTAAGTATATTTTTACGTTTACTGGAACGTCATCAAGGTGTTATGTTTCTAACAACTAATAGAATTGATGAATTGGATATGGCATTTAAGTCTAGAATAAGTATAATGATTGGATATGATAATCTTGATTATGAAGCTAGGAAAACTGTATGGTCAAATCTACTAAAAGCAGCAGATATTTCATTAAATGAAGACGATATTCATACTTTAGCCGCCCATTATATAAATGGGCGGCAAATTAAAAACGCAATTAGAATGACACAGTCATTAATTGCGGATAAAGATTATAATACATTGGGAAAACCAGCCCAATTAAATGATTTTAACTTTGTGTTGAAATATAATCATTAGTTTTTTTATATTTAATTAAGATTAAATAAATTTTAATTAAATTTTAGTTAAATAATACAGTAGTAACAGATGGTAAACTTTTATCATTTTTACTATTATTAACATTTTTAGGTAAATCTAAAATTTGTCTAGGATTATTAATAGTATTAAGATATTCAACTCTTTGTGTAACTTCAGTTATAATTTTAGGTGTAATTTCCCCAACAACACGACAATTTAATTCTCTAATTTGTCCAACAATATTAAATGGTAAATGTCTAGCATGCTCAATAAAAACATATCTCATAACAATTTCAAGACTAGTTTTAGATTGAGGACTTATTTTATATTCTCCATTAGTTTTTTTAAAAACTGTCATGATAAGTTGTTTATTAATTAAATCAATATTTTCATCAGAAAAAAAAATGGTTTCTAATAAACCTTGTTCACATTCAGGTATTCTTACTTGATTTTTAATTATTTGTGATCTTAATACATTAGCTTTTTCATTATCACCAAAATAGGCAGCAGGAAAGTCATGTATATTAAAAAAATCATTATTAATAGAAGACATTATATTATAATTAAAATAGATTAGATATTAATTATAAATATAAACAAAATTTAAATATTTTCAAGTGTATATGTTTCATAAATATGTGTTTCATCGTATTTCATATTTTGTGATGATTCAGGTAATATTTTTTCTTTTTCAGGATAACCATATAATGAACTAGTAAAAACAGATCTAACAACATAATTAGAATTATCCTTAACTAAAATATCTTTTCTTAATGGATCCCCAAGAGTTTGTCCAATATATATAACCCATTCGTATTCATTAAATCTTTTTTGCCATACAATTAAGTTACCTTGTAAGAAATTAGGTCTTGACATAAAATTAATATTATCTTTTTCACTTTTGTATAATAAAGTACCAACACGATTATGTACAAATTCGCCAAAATATTTAGGAATAATGTCTTTGATGTTATTTTCATTATCATTAAATATGGCTCTAAATAAAGCAATAACAGAATCATCTGGAATAGTTCCACCTTTAACTTTAAATGCTTGTGTATAATTATCAGGATCCATTATAAATTTAAATTGTAATCTGATAAGTTGTCTGAAATTTGCTCCATTATGTTCTGTATTTTCTCTATAAATACTACCATAAACTTTATGCTTTTGAACAGCTGAATCTTCTGTTACGTCAATCTCATTGAATTTAGAATCAACACATAAAATATAACCATAATTTGGAATATAATATTCAATGTTATTAACTTTATAGATCCATGAACCAATAGCATTTTGATCAGTATAAATATCTTTAATAAATAGATTTTTATCAATACTAAAGTTGTTAATATATATTTGTTTTTCTTGCATTACAGCAAAAGCATATACTAATTGGAATAATATTGATTTCCATACGTCTGGAGTATGGTATCCAGTTGATATCATTTTTTTAACAGTTCCAAAAGCTTCATAAATAGTAGATGACCATTGTACAAAACTAGATGTTGGTGCTTCAGTTAACATAACTAAAACTTTACCACTATTAAGTGTGAGATCTTCTTTTGTGGGTGTTGGATCTGCTACAGTTTCACCAGTATTAGGATTTTTAACAATATATTTTTTAAATTGTTCTGGTACAAGCATACCAAATAAACCCATACTTTTAACAATATCATGTTTTGTATTAATTTTTTTATCATTTTCCATGACTTTAACGATATCACCAGTAATTTTATCTTTTCCTTTGATAACTTCTAATTTAGACCAATCAATTCTAGAATCAGAATCAATTTTATATAAAATAGGAGCAATAAAATTTGGAGAAATTTTTCTTTTTACTACTTCTTCTCTAACCCAGTCATAATACTTTAAATCACGCCATACATCAAAATTATCACTATTAATCATACTACTTATTGTTTTACATCTTAATGCTCCAAGAGATAACATATATAAACGAACATTAATACCCATTGATTGTTTACTAATACCAACAGTTTTTGTTTTCTCATCAAATCTAACAGGATAAGCAGCGCGATATAATAAGAAGTTTCTAGGTAAATCAACATAAGGATTGCGTTTTGTACTATAAGGATTTACATCCATAACTTTAATATATGATAACATTGAATTTTTACCACCAACTATAGTCATATCTTCACCATCTGTGTTTTCAATAAGATTATTACGTAAAAAATCGATAAGTTGTTTACGTTCAAAAAGTGTTAAAGCACTAAAAGTAAATTTATCACCAGGTAAAACATCTTCATAAATACGGTTAATTGTAGTATAAGAACCAAGGGGATTTGTTAAACTAACATTATAAGTTTTTTGAACAGGTGGTTGATTAACAACGTTTGAATATGGTAACATTTGATTAATCATTTGACCATTAGGATCATATAAAGGAATAAAATTAGGTGGAGCTTGTTTTGGTTGTGGTTTTTGTTGGGATACATCATATATTTTTTGTTCTAATATAACAGGTGGTTCACGAACAGGTGGTACGTCTAAACTACGCTTTTTAAATGTTTCTCTTTGATCATTTGATAAAAATGGTGAATTTTTATTATCTTTAAATGGTACTGATTCAATTTTATCACTACCGCCTTTTAAGTCATTCATAGGATTTATTATTCTAGTTCCAGACATAAAATCATCAGCATTTCCTCCATGTTGTTTTTTTGTTTTACTTGATTTTTTACTGGATTTTTTACTGGATTTTTTACTTGATTTTTTAACTAGTTTTTTAGTAGCTTCCATGATATCTGGTTTGATTGTTCTAAAGTTATTCATTATATTAGAACTAGATATTATTTTATTTTGATGCCCTAATACAGAATAACTATCTGAATCTAAATATGTTTCGAATTTATTACCTGTTATGTATTGATGATTTGATATTGTTTCTTCAACGAAATTTTTAGATGGTTTATTTCTAAATTCATCAAAATATTTATCACTCAATAATTCTAAAGGTGATACAACAATCATATTTTTAGTAAATTGTTTATTACCAATACCTCTAATATGAGGTGGTACTATTCTGTCAAGAAATTTTTTAGTTTCATTATCACAACCAGAATTTTTATAACTAGATAATAATGTAGTACCTTCAAGTAAATCATTAATAAATGTAAATAAATCATAATAAGGATTATTTTCGGTAGCAAATTTAATATTTTTATTATGTAAATTATGTAATCCATAAAATTTAGGAATAACAGCATGTTCAAAATTTGTTAGTTTAATATCAAAACCATAATTTGGTACAAAAAATTTACCATTAGATTTATTAAGATCATCGTATTCAGTATATGAATCAGAAGATTTTTTAAGATAAATTAAAACATTTTTAACAAGTAAATTGTTGTGTCTAAATCCAGGAAATTCTTTTTGAATAGTAGCTAGTGTATGAACTAATTGAAATAATAATCCTTTAATAGAGCATGTATTTTCCATTAAATATTGTTCAAGATTTACAGTTTTAAAGAAATGTTCTCTTAATTGTAAACATGCTGTATTTGTTATTTGATTATTACGAATAGCATCTTTAATTTTTTTATGTGCTAAATCTTCAACAAAATATTTTTCAATATCATCAAAAGTAACATCTAAATTAATAACAGGTAATAAAATGTGTTTTGTTTTTTTCCCTAAAACTAATGAACTAAGTAAATAAGAAAATAAAGAATCATTATTAATAATTGAATCAAATGAATTTATTGTTTTATCATTTTCATAAAAACTAATTTTAACATTGACTGGAAATTGACTAGAATATCTTTTAAATAATAATTGATTAGTATCTTCATCAAAAGATATCATTTTAAATCTACCATTAAATATTGAATTTTTATTATCAGCATATTCTGTATCAGAATCATCAATATTAAATTTAATATCATCTAATCCAATTTTACCTAATGAAATTTTTTCAAATGAAAAACAATTTTTTGTATTTAAATTGTATATATAATCATAAATTAAGTTAATTTTGTCTTCAAGATCATAAAATGAATTTTCCATACTTGTAATATAATATATATTAGAATTTTTATATTTTATATTTCAAGAACATCTAAATTATAATTATATTCATTACCTTTTTGATAATTTGTAAATAAATAGATCAAACGAACAATATATGCTTCTAAATGAATTATATGACGGGTTCCTTGACTAAGTCTTTGTTCAAAAATAGATGTAATATCAATAATATGGTATTTTAATTTTAAATTGTCTATTTTTTCTAATAATTTTATCATAATTTTTCTAATAATTAGTTGTGTTGATATGTTTGTAATAAATAAAATATAAAATTCTTCTCTAATTTTTTTTAAAGTAGAATATAACTTTTTGTTGGATTGAATATCTTTATCTAAAATATCATTAACAATATTGTCAATTATTGTTTCCCAGGTTTTTTCGTATGATATTCCATTTTTGTACATTTCTAATAACCAAATAGCATGATTAACTTTATTTTCTGATTCATAAATAATTCGTCTTAATGTTTTCCATGATATATTTATATTTTCTTTTGAACAAATATACAATAAAGTTTCTAAAATTTGATCATCAGTTGGTAATGGTACTCTTATCATTAAACATCTTGATCTTAATGGTTCAATAATTTTTGATAATTGATCTGATAATAAAATAAATTTACATGTTCTAGAATATTTTTCCATAGTTCTTCTTAATGATGCTTGAGCATAATAGGATAAATTATCTATTTTATTAATAACAACAACTTTGAATAATTTTCTATGTTTAAGAATATTTAATAATTCAGATTTTGCGTAATCTTGAATAATTTCCTGTATTAAGTATTTATCAAAACCATTTGAATTAGGTTCAATAATAATATGATGTTTTGATTGCTTAATCATAATTTTAGTTTTCGTATTTGAATAACCAGAAACAGTATATTCAACTTCTTTTAATTCTATACTTGCTTTACCAAATATTTGTTCTAATAATTTATTAACAACATATTCTTTACCGCAACCACCTGGACCATATACAATTAAGTGTTGAAAATTTGAATATCTCCATGTTCCAAATTCTAAATTCTGTATAATGTTTTTAAATTCTGATTGGTCCATTTTAATTATGGAATTTACATTTGAATAAATTTGTTCGTGAGCATCAAAACTTTTAATAATCTTATTAATTATATCTTGATGACATGTAATATAATTTGAATCATTATAATACTTATCAACTAAAAACATATTATGTATGTAAGAAAAATTTCTTTTAAATCAAAAAATAATAAAAAATTGATTATTTTATTGCTAATACAATAAATACTTCAATATAATGTCCTCTATTGATATTTTTATTATTAATATTACACCAAATTCAGATCATTTTGTAGAATGTGTTCATAATATAACTACAAATGATACTTTTGATTTTTCACGTTTTGCTTACAAAGGTCAATACCTATCTACAGTATCAGGTGAAATGACTACTGAAGACATTGAATATATGGAAAACTTTACAAATTATTGTATGGAAAAAATGAGTGACCATACATCTGATTTTGATTGTCCTAATAAATTCCCCATGATTTGTTACAATAAACAAATTATTTTTAGTCTAATTGGTTACAATCCAAAATGTATTTATGGCGTAAACTCAATTAAAAGTGATGTTCAAAAATGTATTAATCTACTTAATAATTATACAAAATCTGAATACACACATTTACCGTTTATGGACAACTGGGAAAATGATGTAATAGGAAAATGTGTAGAGTCGCTAATTAGCGATATTGTATTTTTTACTAGTACATCAACATGTGAAATTAATCTAACTCGAAATCAAGATGAAATTAAACCTAAAAAAGGATTACAATCATTGATGACACATATTAATAAATCACTAAAAGAATTTATTGAAGAAGGATTTGTTTTTGCTGATCCTGATGAATTTACAGTTAATATAATTTCAGAGATGATGTCATTTGTTATTCAAACAACTAATCCAATCTTATCAGTTTTAGCTCAAGAAGATTATGTTAAAATACGTAAAGAACAAAGTGAACAATTTAAAACAAATATTAGAGATTATATTATTCAAACAACAAGACCACAAAAATATAATATTTTAACTGAACTTGTTTAAAAATAGAATATAAACTAAAAAAAATTGACAAGTAATTTGTATATTACATATGCTTATTTTATTTAATGAAACTCTACGAACTTGAAAATAGATATGAATCACTATTTGAAAACACAGTTACAGTAAATGGATGGGTACTTACTACGAGAAGCCAAAAAAATTTAACATTTATCAAAATTACAGATGGTACGACACCAAATGGTGTTCAATTAATTGTTGATAGTAGTATTGGTGTTGATACATCAAATTTATCAACAGGTGCCAGTGTTAATGTTAAAGGTAAGCTAGTAAGATCCCCCGCAGAAGGACAACCTTATGAGATTTTAGTCACAGAATTAACTCTATTAGGTAGTGCTCCTCCACAAGAGTATCCATTGTCTAAAGGTAAACTACCACTAGATTATTTACGTAACCATGTCCATCTAAGAAATCGAACTCAAACATTTGGAAGTGTATTCAGGATTAAATCAGCTATATCACATGCTACACATGATTTTTTCCGTGAACAAAAATATCTTCATGTGAATCCAAATATTATAACAATTAATGAATGTGAAGGTGGTGCTGGTGTATTTCAAATAACTGAGCATGATATGTCAGATCATAAAAATCTACCAGTACAAAAAGGTACAACAAAACATGATTGGTCAATTGATCATTTTGATAAACCAGCTTATTTAACTGTAAGTTCACAACTTCAGTTAGAAGCTTTATGTTGTTCCTTAGGAGCTGTTTATACAACAAATAAAAGTTTTAGATCAGAACATTCATTAACAAATAAACATCTTTCCGAATTTGAACATTTAGAAATTGAGGAAGCATTTATTGATCTATCACAATTAATGGATATTGGTGAAAACTATATTAAGTATGTAGGTAACTATTTACTTACCAATGCTAAAAATGATATCGATAATTTAGGTAAATTTGTATCAAAAGGATTAAAAGAACGCATTGAAACCATTACTACAAGTACATTTACACGTATTCGTTATGATGACGCTATTGAACTTTTGAAAAAGTCAGATAAATTATCAAAACCCGTAGTATATGGTGATGATTTATGTTCAGAATTTGAAAATTATTTAACTGAACATTTTAATGGGCCAGTATTTGTATCACATTGGCCAATTGCGATTAAAAGTTTTTACATGAAACAATGTGAAAATAATTTGTGTGAAAATTTTGATCTATTAATGCCATATAAAGTTGGTGAACTAATTGGTGGATCTATGAGAGAAGATGATTTAGGTAAATTATTGGATATTATGAAACAAAAGGGTGTAAGTCCTGAACCATTACAATTTTACTTAGATCTAAGAAAATTTGGTACAGTACCACATGGTGGTTTTGGCTTAGGTTTTGATAGATTATGTATGATGTTTACAGGTATGGAATCAATTAAAGACGTTGTTGCTTTTCCAGTACATTATAAAAATTGTTCATATTAGAAAAAATTGATTAGTTCTTTTATTATATTTAAATAGATATATTAGTAATGTCAGTAAAACTAGAAGCATCTTTAGATGAGACTAAAATATATCTTAAATCCTTATGGAATGATAAACAAGAAGAAAAACCAAAATTAAAAAGTTTATTAGAGTTCATAAAGAAAAAAAATAAAGTTGAACTAAATGAAAATATGGCAGAACCGAAAGATGATAAAGTTTTAACACAACCTAATAGTGAACATATACCCGAACCAAAAGATGAGATTGATATTGATTATATAAATGTAATAATTAATGAAACTGAACAATTAGATAAAAAAATAGAACAACAAATAGCAGAACCAAAAGAAGATGCTATTTTAAATAAGTCATCAGGTAAAGAAAATAGTAGTGATAATATTACAGAAGAACAACTTGTAGATTTAAACTTTGATATTAATAATGAAGAAGAATTTAAAAAGTATGTAAAACAGAATTTAGGATTAATAAGAGAGATAGGATATCGCGTATATAATAATATTGGATTAGAAAAAGAAGTCAACGTTAATCCAAATGATGTAACTGATAAGGATATTGATATTGTATATCAATTTAAAACAGGATCTATGATAACAAAAAAGAATTTAATGGGAAATATTGCTCATAGCACGATTTATCCAAAATATAAATCTGGTGATTATAAAAAACCAGAAAATTTTAGATATTTGGTTAATCATCACAATACAATTAAAATTTTAGATAGACTTTGGTGTATTGATCTTATAAAAAAAATAGGATCTGTTAAAAATATGCCAGATAATAAAATTTTTAAATCATCACTTGTGAAAAGATATAATAAAAATATAGTAGTAACAGCCGATGAAAACACTCAAAGTATGTCTAATGTTGTATTATTAGATATATCAAAAGCATTTGATTCTGTAAATTGGGATGTATTAGAGGACTTACTCATATCAAATTTAACAAGAAAAACATCAAAAGAGATTGCTGAAGAATTTGTAAATCAGTATATGTTAATTTTAGTTAGTAGAGAACTTTTTTATAATAAGGAAAAAATAGAAGTATCAAAAGGTATTCCAACAGGTCTACCTAGTTCAACACTCATATTTACACTTGTTATGGAAGAAATTATTTATAGATGGTGTAATGAAACTCAATATAAAAATTTAACAGAATTTATAATGAATGTTTATGTAGACGATATATATCTTAAAATATTAGATATTAGCAATGCCAATACAATAGTAACAAGTTTAATAAACTATTTAACTAAATACAAGTTAATGGTAAATAAATTAAAATCCCGTGCGGATAAAAAATTACATCTTGAAGATTTTCCTGAGTTGTTAGAAACTGATTGTTATTTAGGTATTCCATTTACTAGGGACATACAAAAATATGGTAAAATAGTATTGGAAGAATTTAATAAAAAGAAAATGATAATAGATTGGAATGAAATTGTTGATATCTTATCAAAAAACAATGATAAAAAATTAGTACCAAAACTAATGGGTTTCTTTTTATACAAGTTTTCACCATTTATAAAATGGGAAGAAAACAATTCAAGAAATCAAATAATTAATTTTATAAAGACACATTATTTATCACCAACAATATTTCAATGGATTAAAACCTATACAATGACAAATTTCTGGTATGGATATAATATATTTATTGGTTTTTTAAATAGATGGTATGGAAACTTAATTAAAAATTGAAACTAATATTCGTTTAGCAATAAGTATAATTATTATAAAAGTTAATGATTGATATCTCAAATATTGTTGATGGAAAAAATATTTATAGAAGACAACCTAAATATGAATATATTTTATATCATACAGATGATATTATTTTATGTGGCGACCCCACAATATACCATAAAAAAGAATATAATCTGTCGCCACAAAAAATAAAAACATACTCTGAAGAATATATTAAAAATTATTATGCACAAAAAACACAATCTGAAGCATATATTAAAAATTATTATCAACAAAAAAATATACCAAAAACAGATACAATCAATCAACTTAAGAAACCTATACCGCATCAAAATACCAAAGTAAATAAAAGAACGAAAGTACAAAGTATGTATGATAAAAAATTGAATATTACACATACAAATGTATTATCAACCCATTATAATGACAACCCTAATGAAAACTCATCGAGAAATTTTACTAGAAGAGACAAAAAAATTAATAATGGAAATAGAGTCTTATACACATTTAAAAAAAATCGATATAGATATGAATATCCAAAAAAAAATTAATAAATGTGAATGTTTAATTAATGGTAAACCAGTACCAATTTCTCTATTTACTAATATATTTATAACAACTAATATAAATTCAAATTGTATTAGTTGTAATAGAAAAGCACAATACATGAATACATCAAATAATAATTTATATTGTTGGATTCATTGTCAAGATTTGTCTTAAGGAAAAAATTGAAATAAGTGTTTATTCAATTAATTAATTTATAGTATTAATGAGGAAACTTAAAACATTAAAACTAATATATAATGATTTTGTTCATGATATAAATAAGGCAAATGAAAAGTTGGAGAATAATTTGTCTAATTTGAAAAAAGAATATCAGAGAAATGTTGTAGAAGAAAAAATGAAACTACTATTTGCGATATCAAATGGTGAAGGTTTAGACTTTGAAAAAATTAAAGTTAAATATTTGAAACCAAAAGAGATAAATAGTTTTACATTAGTAGAACCTGATGAAAAAATAGAACAACCACAAATTGATGAAGATTTGTTGGATAAAATAGAGCATGATGGTAAAGAGTATTATTACGAAGCAAAAGAAAAAGGTGTAGTTTATGACATGAACTCAAAACCAGTAGGTATATTTAAGAATGGGCAAATAGTTTTTAATTAATTAATTGTATAAATCTAAGAACAGCTTTTTTAGACCATTTGTTTTCTTCCATAAATTTATTTATTAGAGTATCATTTAATTTATTATTTTTAAATGTATTAATAAAATAATTAAGATTATCATATCCTCCAAGTAATACAGATCCAATATTTTTTCTTTTTTGTAAATAAAGTTGTGGAAATGTATTAATAATATCAGTTTTGTATTTATGTTTTTCTTCATTATTTACCCAAACTACTTCTGAAGGAATATTGTGTATTTTAAGTAATTCATGAGCAGCAATGGAATACGGACAGTTTTCTAACAATATTGCTTTAATATAGTAGTTACTCATTAATAAATATTATATTTAATAATTTTACTATATAATATTTATTATGTTATAAAGATTATTTTCTATTTTTAACTAATTAAATGACCGGAGGATTATTACAATTAGTAGCTTCAGGTATCCAAGATGCACCCATTGTTGGAAATCCAGAGATTACTTTTTTTAAATCAGTATATAGACAACATACAATGTTTTCACAATGTCAAATTGAAAGATATATAGAAAACTTACAATTTAATACACAAGGTAATAAAGTTTTAGAAAATAATGGTGATTTATTATATGATCAGCACTTTAGAATAGAAATACCATATTTTGAAATTATAAAAAAAACTAAAGAGACAACACAAATAGATCATGGATATGATTTATCTGAGATATCTGTAACATATATGAATGATAATTGTTTATTATTTTGTTTAGATAATTGGTGGTATATTATACCAGAAAAATTATTTACAATATTTGATGAAAAAAATTTAATAAATACAATTAGTACAGGTGATTTAGCAGATAAAGTATTGCCTGAACATATTAAAAATAATAATTTAACTGATTTAGTTAAATACTATCAATTATATGATAGCACCCAATCAAATTTAATTCCAATTTTAAGAATAAATTCAAACTATTGGGAACAATATTGGTTAAATATAATATCAACATCAGAGGATGTTGATTTTTTAAATATGTTACAAACCATTACATCGGAATATAAGAGTATGTATGATCAATTAATAAATAGAATGTATACTTTATTTATTGCTCGTGACTATTATAGTAAAAATTTAAGTTATATAAATTTTATTTTTAATAGCAACACAAAAAATGATAATGGTGTAGTAATAAGAAAATATGAAACACAAAGATATAATGAATATATTGATAATTTTGATTATTCATCTAAAAATGTTGACAATTATGATATTGATGCTTGTTATAAATATTGTGTTGCTAATGGATTAAATTTTGATGATTATAAAGGTTCAGTATTATTTTATAACTGTTTAATAATATTACTATTATATAAAATGTTATATGCTGATTCAAGTATAAATTATATATTTTGGAAAAAGTTTAAATTAGGTAATTTAAATGAAATTTTAGAAGATATTAATATTTCTAATGTAAATGATACAAATGAATGGAAACAAATTTTAACAACATATTCAGCAAATATACTAAAAACAAATAACTTGAATAATACTTTATTAAATGAATTTCAAAAAAGTTTTTATACAAATGAAGAAAAAATTAAAAATCTATTTAAATCTTTTAAATTAGACGATGTAAAAGATATTTACTTAAGATTAAAAGTAATAATTGATAAATTTTCAAAAATTAATAATGGACAAATTAGTTTTAATGATTTTAGTATTGCTATTAAATATGAACAAGATTTAGAATTAAAATATAAACAAGATAATTATATTTATAATTATGGTCAACAAAAAACAACTTATCCATACTTAAATTCAACAGCAGAAAAGTTAAGTGAAAATGAAAGTACTAACATTACACCAGTTGATTTATTAAATGTATATGGATTAATCGTAAGAGATATCTTAGTAATGATTTATGATTCAACTAAACTCACAATTGATCCAAGTGTAAAATCTTTTTTTATTATGTGGCAAGATATTGTAATAACAAGATTATACAATAATTATTTATTATCTCGTGATAAAACTATGGCAAATGGAGAAATATTAAATTATGGTGCTGATCGAGATTTAGCTCTTTACTATAATATTAATCCATCAAATTTTTATACATTTAGAGAATTTACTGATTCATTTTATCAAATGTTTTTCAAAAGTAGTTTTATTGGTAATGTTTCATTAGGTAATACAGATGCTTTAAAATTAAGAGAAAATACAATTGATGTAACAATTAATAATATCAAAAATGTTCAACTATCAGGTTTTAAGAAAAATTTCAACAAATTATCAATATCAAATACACATTCATTTGTATATACCAAGTCTGTTGAAGTTTTTGATAATTATAATAAAAAGAACTACCAAAAAATATTTTATAATTCTGTTACTAAGAAGTTATATATTAAGATAAATAATTTTTATTCATCAAAAACAACATTAAGTTATACATTAAATGGTGGATCATCAGTAAGTGTTTCTTACGCAAATGTTAATTATGAAATTGCCGACAATGAATATAATGAATCAAGTTTATATTTAGTAATATCAAATGTATTTACAAGTTTAGCATATAATTCAACATTAGTATTTACCTTAGTATATACTGATTATGTACCTATTGTTAATTTTTGGAAAAACAATATGTCATATCCACAAATAGCATCACAAAAATATTATATTTTATCCAAATATTCAAATGGAGCTACAAAAATTAATAATATTAGACCTACTGGTATAATGTTAGATTCATATATAAATACATCCAAATCACAAAACATTAAAATGTTAGTAATTAATTATTTGAATAGTGACTTAATAATTAGTCCAGATATATTTACTGCTGAAACAACTATATCAAATGGGCAAAATAGTTTAAATCAAGGTAAATACATATATTGTATAAGTTATTATACAATATCAAATGAATCAACCGTATCAGATAGTGTAATTATTAATGTTAGTGAAGATAATATGGTAAAACTAACTAATTTACCAATATCTTCTAATAAAGATATAATTGGTAGAAAAATTTACAGAACAAAAGTAAATTCAACAGATTTTTATTTACTTAAAAATATGAAAGATAATACAACAACAACATTTATTGATAATATTGATGATAATATACTAGGAAAAAATTATGAAATAGATGGAACTATTAAATATGATATATTACCAGATTATAAAACAACTGTCGATAAAGTGTTAGTAACAATTACTGAAACAAATAATTTATATATATTAAAAACATTAGATGATGTGTCATATAAATTTCCCACAAATATAGATAATATAAAAGAGATATATTTAGAAGTTTTTGATTTACCTTATACAATAATACCTTCAAATAATTTTACAATAAATTATAATGGTCAAGTTAGTTTATTAAGCGAAACTTTTTCCCCTAATTATTACTATTATTTAGCAAATCCATCAAATTACAAAGATAATGTATGTTTAGTATCATCAAAAGAACAAATGATAAAATCTGATATACCATTTACATTAGAAAATGTTGATAACATAAATGGATTACCTCTAGGTACATACCAATACAAAATTTCATTATTTAATAACATTAGTAATGTTGAATCTTTACCAACAGAATTTGTTAGTATTACATTAACTGAAAGTAAAGCAGTAAAAATAACAAATTTTCCAAAGATAACCAGTACAAAATATAATTCATGGAAAATATATCGTACAAAAGCAAATAGTAATAATCTTTATTTATTAAAACAAATTTATTATTCAGATGATAATCAATTTATTGATATAGTTACTGATTCAAATTTAACTATACCATACATTGATCCTTATTTAATTATAACAAGACCAATTAACACAACATTAATAACAAAACCAGCATTAGCGCCTGTATTGACTTTAGGTAGTAGTACTACACCAGTAACAACAGGTACATATAAATATAAAATAACATATTTTAACTCGAGTTCAGAAACAATTGGAAGTCCGGAAACTTCTATATATGTTGATCAATATAATTCAGTTGTCGTCACTTTACCAATACCAGCAGAACCAAGTATTACTGGTAGACGTATATATAGAACAAATGCTGGCGGATCACAGTTTTACTTATTAACATCAATATTAAACACAACAGCAACATCATATACTGATACAATTAGTACATTAAGCACAACAACAATACCAACAAAAAATACAGGTGAATTATCATATATAATATTAAAAGTACCAATCAATAATGTTTGTCCAAATTTATATCCATTTATATCACAGTCAACAGATAGTAATTATGTTAATACTAAAAATATATCAGAACTAAATGATTATGTATTTAATAAACCATTATTAATGATGACAAGTAATCAAGCTATAAATAATTCATCCAACATTTTTGATATTAAATCAAACTTAAGTAACACATCATTGTACTTTTATAACATACCATTTAAAATTACATCAAATTCAATTATTAGAATTAATGATATTATAGTAAACTATATGATGCCATTATCAACTGGTCAATTCTTTATAAAATCAAACAATGAAGACTATTTTCATTATGATTTAAACTCGAACACTTTTGATACAGTACCACAAATTGAACAAAATATTTTTAATCCGGCATATGATGATTTTATAATGATGGATGAATATGTAAGAAATGGTGTGTATTCAGATGTTTTTATCGATTTACTAAGTAGTAAATTAAAAACAGTATTAAATATAAATCCAGATTACAATACAATAATAAATTTAATAGAATCAGTAAATACGAATTTCATTACAATGTTTACCAGTTTTTTAAGTTCACCAAATAAAATTTTTGGTTATTCAACACAATATGCCGCACAATATTGTCCTTCATTAGCAAATTATTTATACACAATATTTAACAATGCACCTTATTTACTTAATATTGGTACATTTAGTAATGATGATTATATGAGATATACACATAATGCTATCAAATTGATTAATGATGGGTTAAATAATAATTTTATAAATAAATCTACATTCAGTACTGATATTAGTACAATTAATATATTATCACCAATTTTTGAAGATTATGATGCTAGTAGAAAATTAAGTAATGATTTTATTAAAGTATTATCAGATGTACCAGATTTTTTTAGAAAACATCTGGACTTTATTGATAAAAATAGTGACTATTTAAGACTTACAAACAAAAATAATTATAAAAATGACTTTGTATCTAGTGCTGAAATTGATCAATCTATTAATAATTTATTTTATGATTATTCAGGTACAACAACCATGCAAACTCTTCATCCAGTAACAGAAACTTTTTATGATATAATCAGTTTTGATAATAATACAATAAAAACACCAGTAGTTAATCAATCTCTTAATACCCTAACAACTTCTGAATATACAAATATTATTCCAGAAAATAAGTATTATGATTCAAAATTAATAGAAAAAAATAGACTTGATTATAATGAAAATATATTTAATTATTTTGGTGTTGCCAATTTAGATGCTAATTATAAATTTGTTTTTGAAGATGTTTATAGTGTTACATCTGCTTCTCAAAATACGGTTTTTATATTTGATGATAAACAAATTTATAATGCAACTTATGCATCCAGTGTTGGACGATATCAAATAACAACACCAATACCTGAAATGCAAGTAACAAATCCATATGAAGTTGTTATTGTAAAAAAAACTTTAACAGATAGTTTTACTTTACAAACATTTACACAAACTAAGTTTTTATATATTGTAAAGTTAACATTCGAAAGTAATTTTTCATATGGTGTAAATCAATATTTTCAAACTTACTTTATTATTGATAATACAAAGATTATATGTGATTATTTATCTATTGATAGTAAAAATGGTAGATTATTTATTTTATCTGATTTACCATTTGATCTTACACAATATAATTTATTATACCAAGAAACAATTAATGATAATAAATCCTGGAAAACTAGTCCAAAAATAACTTCAATTAATATTGAACTTTATAGTGAAGTATACGCATATAATCCAGATATTATAAATATTAGATCTCATACAAATTCAATATTAGAAATTGATTCAAAATTAATTCATGGTAGTAATATGATATTAGTTGATTATCCAGTTTCTATAGTAGGAATGTATTTAAATATTATACCAATAGTAAAGTCGATGAATACATATAGAACTTATAGTGAAACATATCAAACATTAGCATCTTTAACTAAATCATATGCTGTACTAAAACAAAAACCAGTAATGTTAATACAAAATTCTTATATATATTCTAATTATCAATCATACGATACAAATAAAAAATTAAGATTAGTTGATCCAGAATTTTATATTTTAATGGTTAACTTATTTGATAAACAATACTATATAACAAAAATTAAAGATGTAGCATTTAATCAAATACCAAAAAATAATTATCATATATGGTTATATCCACAAACTGTTTTACGTTATATTAAGTATAAAAATAATTTTACCATTGATTCTAATTCAGTTTTATATGGTCTTAATGATTATCCAACATATTCATTTTATATGGTAGAATCAGGAAATAAATCAAGTGTTTATTATTATGAATCAAATAATACTGCTAATCCTTGTGCTCCTATTAATTATTATCATAAAAATGTTTCTGTAGATAAAATTTATATTTTAGATAGTTCAATGTTTAATTTATTTAATAGACAATTAATTGGATTAAAATCTATTGTAAAAGGTAGAGAAAACTTTATTAATAAAACAATATATCGTAGTCCAAATGATCAAATTTATAAAATAGACAGTATTGATAATATTTCATATAAATCAGAATTTAGTAACAATTTATTCACTGTTAAAAACTCTGATAAAAACTTATTTCAATTAAGTGGTGATAACGAATTACCTGTTCATTTGATATTAAATGTTAAAAATACATCTGTCAATATATATTATCCATTAGTTGTTAGAAATAATAATAATTTAACAATACCAGATATTAAGTTTACTGCTGATAATAAAATTTATACATCAGGTTTTATTCCACTTAAAATATCACAAGTAAGTTTAACAAATGGTATTCTTAATTCAGACTTAGAAATTGGTTACATTGATTCTGTAGATATTTTTACATCATTATCACCAAAATTAAAAATTAGTTCGGATAATAAACTAATATTAATAAAAGGTTATAATACAACAGCAAATGATGGGTTAAATATTTGGACATTAGAAGGAAGAAAAATAAATGGTGAAGTTTTTCAATTTTATATTTGGACATTATTTACTGAAGAAATTTATGTTTATTATTTAAATGTATTAAGTGATATAAATAACCGTATTGGAATAAAACAACCAGTTGAATTAGATCAAAATAATACCATCACAATTAGTGGTATTGGAGAAAATTTTAGTCTTATTGGATGTATACCAAATATTTTTTATCAAGATTCCAATGATTTTAAATTAAATACAAATCTTACCGAAACACGTGAATTAGCTTATACATATTACACTAATGTAAGGCATCTTAATACTAATTTATATACTCATTTTGTTAAAGATAATGATTTTAATTCAATTATAAATATAAAACCCCAAATCGAAGCATGGAATCCAAACTTTAGATTTCCAACATCACTAGATACAATGACTAGAAATAATGCGGTGTTTTATATTATAACTTACACAAATGTACAAAATCAACAATTTTATGATATCGCATTCAAAACAACATATACTACTGTAACAAGTGCTTTAAACAATTCTAGCGTTATAAATTATTCTACATATTATTCAATAGATTCTCCAGTTTTTATACCTAACAAATTAATTATTAATAAAAGTTCAAAAAATATTTATACTTTATGTAGTTATGAAAAATTATTTTTAGAAGCAAATGAAATTATCATAATTAATGGTTATGTTTATATTGTTTTAGGATTAAATGTGTACACAAATAATTATGATTTACAATTTATTAAAAATTATACTGGTGTCACTTTTAATACTGTTGTTAGTGGATATTATACATTAGGTGTTTATTCTAAAAAAGACAATAACATACATCCAAATATTGAATATGCTTCAATGGCTACAACAAATACTAATACTAGTGTTAATAAAGGAGATTTAATCTATAATTATGATACAGGTAAACTAGAAGTTTCACTTATTAATCAAACAAAACAAATATGTGGTACATTTAGTGAAAAATCACTAAGAGTAAAAATATTTTATTCAAATGGTAAATATTATTTATTTGATCCTGATATTAAA
>JACCDO011095752.1_pt1 | contig 20843 bp, 16 predicted proteins | sample 7446101 | NCBI WGS metagenome assembly JACCDO01 (sample SAMN15323440, study PRJNA562643) | freshwater metagenome | isolation source: river surface water | place: USA:Blue River Watershed | collected 2017-08-16
AAGGCATTTACCTTTGCTTCAGACGATAGAAGTCCACAATAGTCAAAAACTACGCTTGAAACTAAAAGAGTGCTGCTACCAAGCGCCAAATCAGCTAAAATGAACGATGTATAAAATATAAAAGAACACTGTACGTTTACCTTAAAAAGCAAAAAAAAGCAAGGTCGTATCATTCAAGTTTAAATCTTAGAAATTAAGTACATTAGTTACCATAAATCCTTTGTGGACGAGAATCCCTGTTAATAACTAAAGAGAGAATAACCGCCATGAACCCACAACCAACTAACTCAAACTCATACCACCTCCAGATTGGAGGAATGACGTGCGCTGCTTGCGCCAGTCGCATTGAAAAAGTTTTAAACAAAACTCCCCATACGGACTCTGCGCGGGTTAATTACGCAACAAAATCGGGTTTTATCCAGACGAGCAGTACGCTAGCAGAGGTGATAAGTCGGGTAGAAAAACTTGGGTATACCGCCAAGCTACGGGCAAGCCCCGAAGAAACTGAAAAAGAGGCTAAACTTGAAACAGAACTAAGCAAAAGAAGAGCCTATTTAGCACTAGGGATTGCTCTTATCACTGTAGTTTTTGCCATGATTTTGAATGATTTCAAGTGGTCAGGTATGGTCCAGTTCATTCTAGCGACTTGGATGATCTCCGGTCCGGGAAGGGGATTTACAGTTCGAGCCATAAGGTTAGCACGAAATAAAGATGCAAATATGGACACCCTCATCGCACTCGGATCCTGGTCTGCATATTTACTTTCTCTGTGGCTTCTCATTAAAGGCGCACACCATCTATATTTCGAATCACTGGCTATGATTCAAGCGTTTGTTTTATTAGGGAAGTATGTGGAAGAACGCTCCCGTTACTCTCTTTCCTCAGCTATCACTGAACTCGTGAAACTCTCTCCAAAATCAGTCATAAGAATATCAAATGAAGGGACTGAAGACGTGATTCCCACCGAATCACTCGTCAGGGGAGATACGGCACGAATTCGCCCGGGAGAACGATTTCCAGCTGATGGACTTATCAAGTCAGGAATATCCTCAATGGACCTATCGCTTATGACCGGTGAAAGTGAGCCACTGCCCTTAGCGGCTGGAGATAGCGTGACGGCGGGAGCTCTTAATCTCACCGGGGTGGTTGATATGGAGGTGACGTCAAGTGGTCGTGATAATGCCCTCACTGAGCTTTCAAATCTGATTTTGACAGCAGAAGAGGGTAAACCAGAGGTCCAAAAAACAGCTGATAAAATTGCCAGTGTGTTTGTTCCTATGATGCTCGCGATTTCTCTACTTACTTTTTTGGGATGGACTCTTTCAGGCGCCCCCTTCGAGGTTGGGTTAGTCCACGCTGTTACTGTATTAGTAGTCGCTTGCCCGTGTGCGCTCGGACTCGCTACTCCTCTCGCTCTTCTTGCTTCCGTAACGTCGGCAGCACGCCTTGGGATATTAGTACGTAAAGCGGAAGCGCTTGAAATATTAAATCGCGCTAATTGCATCGTTTTTGATAAAACAGGGACACTGACCCTTGGCTACCCCAAGGTAACAAGTTTTACAGTTATTAATGAATCTTATCCCAAAGACACCGTATTAGGCCTATCGCATGCCATAGAAAAAAACTCCCTTCATCCTTATGGCAAGGCGATTGCCAAATACGCTTTCGCGGCGTTAAGGGACGATACCAGCAAAAATCTCATAGTCTCTAATATTAGAGAAATTCCGGGTTCTGGTATTGAAGGACAATTCGATGGTAAAAAAGTCTCACTTCTAAAAGCAGAGCATGCTATTTCAGGCCAAACAACGATCACTCTTACTCTCAACTCCCTAACTCTAGCTCACTTTACTTTAGAAGACGATTTAAGACCTGATGCGAAAGAAGCAATTTTAGAATTAAAATCTATGAAGATTACCCCAATCATTGCCTCGGGTGATTTAGAGGGAACTGTAAAAAATATTGCTACCAAACTTCAGGTAATTGACTTCTATGCAGAACAATCCCCAGAAGATAAGCTGAAACTAATTGAAACCTTGAAAAAAAGCGGAAAGATTGTTGCCATGGCTGGCGACGGGATCAATGATGCTCCATCCCTAGCTAGTGCTCATATTGGACTCGCCATGGGGGGAGGCACCGATACGGCGCATGCTGCCTCTGCCTTATCACTAAATCAGGGAACCGTTAGAGATGTTGTAAAGGCTATAAAAATTTCAAAAATGACCTTCAAAACAATCAAGCAGAATCTGTTTTGGGCATTTTCTTATAATGTGATTTTAATCCCGCTCGCAGCATTTGGTAAGCTCACGCCTATGGTTGCAGGAGCCGCCATGACAATTTCAAGTTTAATTGTTGTACTTAATTCGGTTAAACTAAGTCGTACTCTACCAAAGTTAGGAGCAAGAATTTAAACCGCTCCAGTAAATATCAGGTGAAATGTTTAAACATGGACTTGTCAGGATGCTAGTTCGGCGCCAGTCCCATGCTTTATTGACTTTAAATACACTGTATCAATTCATGATATGATGCAACTCTCCCAAGTACCAAAAAATACGCTACATAATCAGGGTTTTAATTCAAAAACCACTAAGTCTCACGTTTTTTTCTTTTTTGACCACGGGCCACAGACAAAAGCACGCTACCAATGCTCCTATCTTCCACTGAATCAATCACACAAACTTAATTTAGAGTTATAGAGCCAAAAGAACTGCTGTACTAGCCACTCTCTTCTGCAAAGCTCTCTTCCAGCTCTCTAGGTAGCCCACCATCACTCATCCGCGCACCATGCCTAAGTTTTTCCACCTTCGACCAAAGTCAACTTACCAGAGGCACGATCTTCGACTTTAAGCTTGAGACTTACAAGCGCCATAGCTTGGCAAACCTCAAGAAAACTTTCTCGGGATAACCTAACGGTCATCGCACCAATCGATAGATGAATTAATCCACCAGGGCACCGAAAGATCTTAACTAAGTCTTGCATAAGTCCTCCTACTTGATAATGATTATCATTATCGTTTAAGATGAAAAATACAAGTTTTTTTTATCAAAGACCAACCTTATGAATCGAATTTTTTTCGTTCTTCCCACCCGATTCAGACAAATTGACGTTAAGCAAAAACTGCCGTCCCTGCGCGCGAATCTTATCTAGATTAACCGTCCGCTATGGGTATTAAATTATCTAAAATGCTAATTTAAGATTGAAAATCAATACAACCGTGCTATCGGCAGCGTGTTTCACTGGGCGTAAGATTCTCGAGGAGGTGCGATTTCAATGACAGAATTCACATCTTCTGTTGGACGAGGACTCGAACTTGCTGGGTCGTCTCCATAGAATACCATGGTCGCACCACCAACGAAGACAATGCGATCTAGCAGGAAACCGAGACCATTAGCTACAATTTTCAACCATATAAATGGCATCCATTTTTTGCAATGTCATGCTTTTATTTGCCTCGTTAACCCATCTAGGGCGTTTTTTTTCGCGCGCCCTTCCGATTCTTACCGCGTCAACAAGTACTAGCAGTTAGAAGAGGCTGGGATCATTTTTTATCGCCATTGGAACTGAGTAATAGATAGGCTCAATACTTTGGCCACCGCCGGCATTTTGGGACGTAATTCCTGTCAGTGATAACTTTTGCTCAATTTGACAGACGAGTCACGGAAATATCATCGTGATAGACAACTCGGGTGCTATAGGGAGATGAATTACAATAACTTCCCCCCTCTGGCTTGCACCCCGGGCGATAAATTCCCCATTTTAGGTATGCGCCCTTTTGGGCGTCATTATACATGTTCGGGCCGCTATTAGATGCCACAATGGTATAATTTGCGTCAGATGCTTTTTTAAACCACACTTCTGTAATACCGTTAGATCCTGTCGACCAAAGCACGTTAATCTTGAAATCCAGCCACTGACCTGCGGGGATCCTTGACAGATCGACCAAGGTGTTCTGGTTAACAGAAGTGGTGCGCAAGACTATCAGGTTGCGCTTAACTGTGACGGCCATATCCGGACCGCTGGAGAAACGTTTGAATTGCCAAACGATTTCGCCGTTGCCACTTGGGTCGATTGCCCAGCCACTTTCGAGTTTCAAACTGAATTTATATTCCCACTTCTCTCCCGGACTATACAGGGATTCGCTGATATTTATTGAGGCAGTTTCGGCTCTCGGGGACCCCTCCGTGACGTAATCTTTCGTGGCCCCCACCTTCGTTTTCACCGCATATCGACCTGAGCGACCCGGCGAAATCATGGTAATCGAGTCTGGGTTTTGGGCGGGGTAAACAAGTATGTTGGGAACTCCTGAATTGGGTTTTCCCGTTTCGTAGTTAACACTGAAGATTAGCTTCCTAGTGGTGGATGCAAAAACGTTTGTATTTGCAGTCAGAGCAGTGGAAGTTGACAAATCAACTGTCGGAAATGGGTCAGGAGCTTCACTGTCAGGAGCTTCACTAGGAGTGACTGGTTTTACGTCTACGGCCTCCTGAGCAACATGATGACTTTGATTACACCCCTGAATAAAAAAACCAGCTACCAAAGCGAAACCGAAATGTTCCGTGACCTTTTTCTTCGTTGGTTTATCCCATGTTAAAATTGATTCGATCCTTGTTCAAAATTCATAAACTTCGGGTAATAGCCGAAAAATGGGTCGATGGCGGAAATGTTGAAATCATGTTACCCGAGCTCACTTCATGTGAGCGAGTTGAGTAAGATTAGGATAGCATATTTATCCCCGAAAGGTCGAATTTCTTACAGTCCCGGATAATTGGACTCTGATTTTATCAATGATGCCGTAAAACCATGCCGTTTACGGCGTGGATATCAGGTACCAGCCTGAGCAAACGCGAAAGCCATTGCGAGTTGAGACAATACATAGCAGCTTCCACTTGGCCGCAGCTTTTTAACCGTTAGGCACCTGTGGATCTGAAGTAGCTCTTTGACAGAGGCTGATCAGCTCATGCGTTTAGCATGAGCAGTAGGGAATCTCCTTCGTTCAACGAAGGGGAGGACGTCAATTAAAACCACCTGTCATCAATTACACGGTAAGACCTTCCCATAAAATCTTGGTTTCGGGTTTCATCAAAAGGACCCCGCGGCGCGCTAATTTAAAGGCCTTTCGGCGGGAGCTATCGTGCAATAGGAGATTAGTAATCCTCTTTAATACAAAGCCGCTGAGACTTTTGGGATAATTTCTCCACTAGCTTTCATACGTCTTCGCCAGTGATACTACGAATATTTTTAAACTGCGTGACTCCGTTAACAAGGGTATAAGTACATTCAAAGCAAAGAATATGAAGGTGGGGATTAAAAATTAACCGGGATCCCCACCTCTGGGTGAAAGAAATGCTTCCTGAAAAGACTTGGAAGCCCCATCGCTTGAAGTGGTGGTTATATCCCAGACCAGTCAGACTAGTGAGTGTTCGCAGGATTCTTCACGTAAATTTCACTCTGTGTCGTGGTCTTAAGGGAGTCTGATCATGTTTTGTCTAGTGTTTGTTACCCAAAAAAGCTCGACCGCTACAAAAAGTTAGTTCCCTTTCCCGCTTTTGTTAGTGCCGCATATTCTGTCTTATCCTATAAGTCTTCAAAAAAAATTTCACATTAGGTGGTCTGATCTTCCGGAGTCCTGCAAAGGTCTCCGCTTTTTTTGCCATCCATCCTACTAAGTTTCTCAATTGGGACCATTGGTCCTAACGTACTTATCTTTAAGCACAGAAAGTGGGGAATCAAAAAAGTTTAGAGTTTTAGGTCCTGAGTTTAACGATTCAATTTGGAGATGATGATTAGATGCTTCACGCTCGATATTATTGGCTCGCTCTTGATCTGAAGCATGATCATTGCCTAATTCGCTGGAAACAAGGCGTTGAGTGAGATTTGTGAAAAAACCGCTAAACTGGCTGGGCTCATAACCCGCACGTATATAAAGCTCAAGCCCAAGCTCATCAGCATCTTTTTCTAGCCAAAGGGTCATGTGGCGCCAAACGTCTTTCTCGTCGTAAGAGGTAAACTCTGGAAACTGAGACTTAAAAATCTGCGGCGTCAGTTTGCCATGCTGCCTGATAACATGAGCCACTTCATGGGCTAGTGCTGCACCAAACTGTGCGTCATTTTCGACAGCTTTGATCAATCCTATATTTACGGCAATTAAACCCTGGGAACTAGCTCCCGCATTGACCGAAGGATCGTCGATCGGCATAAGGCAAAATTTATCTGGATGGAAGGCATCTTTAAAAATGTGGGGGCTGCCTGAAGCTATGTATGAAAGGTGACGCCTCATGTAGCTACGAAAATCCGTGGCAAAGGTTTCATCCTCCTTACAATCGAGTTGAGCGCCACTCTTAGGATTGGCGTCCCATTCGTGCTTTAACCCATGGTTTAAGGTGGATGTTCGGCAGGAAAGAAGTGAGAAAAAAATTAATAGGAAAAATTTATTCAAGTCCAATTCTCCTATAGCGCATGATAAATAGTATGGTGTGTAGGAATTTTAAGCAACTTTTTTTCTCGATATCATGGCATGCGACCATCATTTTTTATTCTCCAAAGCACTATCTAATGTTTAGCAACCCACCAGACGAGTACGTTCTTCTGGGCTGCTAACTTTTGAAGTGATTTTTTTAGTGCTTCGGGCAATAGCGGCCTCAAGCCCATGCTTAAAGGAGCTAACGCTAGTCTGCTGGAATGAAGTGACAAAAAAAACTGCCCGTGACAGACACGATATGCTATTTGAAATCCGAGGCATACGCTAACGCAGTTAGCAATGGATAAGTGTTACCGATACGAACATTAGCCGCAGTCCGATTGGCTTCTTAAGCTTAATTGTGCATCTAATGCTAAGCTCCCCGACATGATTTTATTAAACTATCTGGCTGATTTTTGAAGTTATTTTTTAGTGCTGCGGGCAATAGCAGCCTCAATCCTATGCTTAAAGGCTACTACCTGCTCAGCGTGGCAGGAAATGCACTTAAGCCTAATAAACCCATAGGGTAATATCCCGCACTTAAGAAAGGCTTCAAACTCTTTAAGCACATATTCTGGTAATGGTCGATGCTCTGCCTCCCTCTCAGCGATATACGTGCTTAGGTACTCTTTGACGATTTTGAAGCAAGGTATCAACTCAGGCCTTCGCCTCGCGTAAGTGAACTGTTTGGTACTACAAATCTCCATGCCGAGAGGCATACACTAAGACGTCTGCTGGGATGAAGTGAGTGATAACAACCTCCTAACTAGCGGTGCAGGCAATGTATTTCTTATGGGAAGTTCTCTAAAGAACGGCGAGGGCGGGGCTGACAAAGCTAAAATTGTGATTGATGGTGGTGACTTATTAAATATCTCCAGCAACACCTTCGATAAAAAAAGTGCGGATATCCACACTACACCGCAAGCAGAGAATTTTGTGGTGCACGGCAATCTTTTTGAAAAATCTCAGTTTCCTGCGTACTCAGATCATTCCACGCGCGCAAGAAAAATAGTTGCTAATAATCTGTGGTATCTAAATTGCAAATTTTTTGCTTTTTTAACGACATTCGTAACGGAAAGTCTCCCAGCCTTGAGGAACGATTCGATTTGCGATTAGGTGTGCACCGCCGCCAAATTCCGCAGCTACATATTTTTGATTAAAAGATTTTAACCTAAACTGCCCCCCGCCTAGCATCTCGACAGTAAAAGATTCCCAGTCTGCGGCCCACGCCCTGTTGGCTATTAGTTTGCCTCCAAGGAGTGCGTCTGCTGCCACAAACTTCCCTCTTACATTAATACTCACTTGATTTCCCCCACGGACATTAATGGTGAAAATATCCGCGAGTCCACCGTTCCATTCAGTCGCCATAAGTTGGTTGAATATTCCGACTGTCAGATATTTTCCACTTGCTGAGTTAATTGCAATCCTGTCACATCCAAATGGGTTTGTTGCTACACGGGGAGGCGGGATCTCTCCTGATATAACACACATTTGACTGTACGCTTGATCTGCTTTTGCGCAAGTCAGCCCTCCACTGCATGTAAATGGATCGCCAAATCCTCGGCCTCCGTTTGCCTCACAGTATGGTAGACCGTTGGGAGCAAGGTTACCAACAGGCGGAGGAGCGGGTTGTGCCTTTACGACACACTGGAATTGGTAGGATTGATCTGACTTTGCACAGGTATCACCCGCACAACTAAACAAGTCCCCAAAGCCTCTACCACCATTTGTTTGACAATATGGAATGCCGTTCGGTGCCAAATCCTCTGCTTTTTGCGGACTATCGGGTAATCGTGGATGTAAATTTATCCATTGCTGCAACTGATCAAAAATTTGCTTGTTAATCCTAACTGACCGATTGAGATTTCCCTCCCAGGGCCCTGTATGAATCCCATAAATGATTGGAAGCTGCTGATCACTCGACTGGAAATTAAGTACCGAAGATCCACTCATCCCTCCCCATGTATCACAATCGTGAAACATGAGCTGATCTTCTAAAGAGTCAACATGTCCCAGGCAACGCCACATTTGGCTACCACCTTTATCTCCTGGGTAGCCTGCGATGCTAATAGGAACAGTCCCTAAATCATTTTTATAGCCAAATGCTAACCAACCTGCTTGGTCACCAATATTACGGTCCAAAATTATTAGGCCAAAATCCCATTTTTGCTCACCTTGCTCTGTCCAAGCAGTCGTCGTATAAGCACGCTCGACGTTTGAATTGGCAAACGGCTTATTATTCTCATCGCGCCCTGGATTAAACACCATACCATTAGTCAACCACTGCTTAGCGACACTGTCGTATACACAGTGGCCTGCTGTTAAAACATGCCTTGGTCCTACCAAGGTTCCAGTGCAGCCACCACTGCCACTCTCAATTTGACCGATCATGCGCCAAGGAGTTAAAGATGTATCGTAAATACGATCACGGGAGTCTTCGCCAATTACTTTCCAATATGGGTTTCTATCTATTGCGGTAGGGCTTTCAGCACCAGCCAAATAGCTTTTTGAAGTTTCAGCAGCCATGTTTTCACCCAGGAGCTGGGGACATGGCAGCAGCAGCATACTTAAAATTAAAACTTTTTTAAATTTTATATAAATCATTATGAACCCATCAATTATTATGGATATATTTAATAATATATATAATATTTTTTATTAAAAATCAAATTATTTTAAAACTTATAACAACTCGATTTAATTGGGGAATTTTCGTGCGTACAGATTTGCCTTAGTTATTGGGCACCTGCCGTCAGCCCCTTTCTTAGAGAAGGTCGATACTCAGCTGGCAATCGCTCCGGAATCAAGATCATCATTGGGACCATTGCCGTGAACCGCCGGATCTGCCGCACCAGCACGAGCGCAGAATCTTCAACTAGCGTTTCTACGGTCGAAATGCCGCTAGAAACATCGTTAAATGATACTTTAGGTCTTCTACTAACTTTTCCTGCGACGGCAGAGTTTCTTCAAAGGCAAGACTTTGCCGCATCACTTGAATTGGGGCGAGAAGCTGCCTTGTTAACCAATCTAGATCTAAGTTTTTTAGCTCTCCATTTGCAACAAGCTGAGCTACTACAGGCTTAATAAGGGTGTGCATGGCTCGATGGAGGCTTTTCACACTTAGGGGACTAGCTTGACCACTTTCTAAATTATCAAGCAACAGGAAGCGAAAAAACTGCCGTTCTTTAGGATTCAACCAATGTGAACTTAGAAGTTCCATCGCATGATACATGGCTTCTCGCGGCGGTAACTGACTTTCCATAAGGTTCTTAAGCTCTGAGCGCATGTAGTTTGGCCCGCTACGCGTGATCAGTTCCAACCTAATCTCTTGCTTACTAGAAAAATGCCCGTAAATCGCGCTAGCTTCCATTCCTAGATGAGCAGCAATTTCTTTTAACGACGTACCTTCGTAACCCTTACTAGCGAAGCAAGAAAGTGCTGCGTCTAAGATGCGCTCTCTAGTTCCTTCAGATAACTGAAGCGGTGGGCGACCGAGACGCCTTCGGCCCTTGGGTAAACGTTTACTTTGAAAATCCATAAAGTTTCTTTATCTCCACCGATGTCTGCCGTGACCCATCATGACTAAACCCAGGAGGTCCAAATAAATACCCTAATATTCGAGAAGGGAAGCGCCAGTTGCGCCTGATATCTTGCACGAGGTTCACCCACTCGTGAAGTGCAATCTTAAGTGGGTTATAACTTTTAAGTGGCTTTACGAGCCCAAACACAACGGGATCATTCTCGTCCTCTTCGATCAACGTGCCAAATATGCGGTCAAAGATGATCAGCACACCCCCGTAGTTTGCATCAAGATATCTAGCATTACTTGCATGATGAACCCTATGATGGGACGGAGAATTAAACAAAAACTCAAACCAACCAAGTTTTTTAATGACCTCAGTATGAAGCCAAAACTGGTATAAAAGATTAAAGGCGAGGGCTGAAAGCACGTGCTCAGGCTTAAAACCCAGCCAAACTAACGGTAAAAAAGTAAGAGTCCCGGCCGATAAGTTCTGGGTAAACCCCAACCGTTCCGCCGTGAGTAGCGACATTGAATTGGGGGAATGGTGGACTGCATGAGTCGCCCAAAACCATCTAATTTCATGCGAAAATCTGTGAAACCAATAGTAAAAGAACTCAAGCCCGAAAAAGAGCAAGCCCACTTGCCACCAAATGATTTGATCCTCAGAGGATCGGACCGTCAGATCAAACATCCGGTAGGGATATAGTTTAGAGCCAACAAATAATAAAATATTAAATCCTGTGAACGTTATAACCGCTCTACGCATCACCGCATCAGCAAGTGAGCATAGGGTTTCACGCCAATTGTACGTTTTCCCCTGCCTTTTAAGGATCAAAATTTCAAGCATAGCTAAACTAAGCAAAACCGGCCAAACCTTAATTAATAAATTACCGAGAGCATCCATAACTCGTCCTCCTCTTATGCTTCTCAGCTTACACACTAATTAATTGAATGACAATTAAATTATTTAACCAACCAATTTAACTTGATTTTTTAAGAGTCGCGTGATTGTTCCTCGGCAAAGTCTGCCCTGATGACCCCGTTGCAAGTCTATGTCATAATTTAGCTACCAACACTCCGCAAAGCCCCCCATGAAGCAACCACGTTCAATACTTATATTACTAATCCTGGTTTACCTCTTTAGCTGCGCTAAAGGAGAGAATCCTCCTTTAGCCATTAACGGTGTGCTTGACCTCACCACCTGGGATCCCAGAGCAGGTCAGCATGTTAAGCTTGCTGGCGACTGGGGATTTCATTGGTTAAAGCTACTTGCTCCTGACGCCGTCCCTGAAAGTCCCCAGACCTTTACCAAAGTACCAAAGGTCTGGAGTCATGACCTTAGTGAGCATGGGCAACTCTCTGAAAATGGGTACGCCACTTATCAGCTCAAAATCTTGTTAAACCCAGATCTGAAAGTTAAGTATCTTATTTGGATGCCTGAGGTTACTAGTTCGCTTAAACTTTGGATTAACGGTTCCCTAGCTCTAGAAAATGGCATTGTCAGTGAATCCCGCCAAATAGCTCGAGGAGGTCCGGGAGGTAAGTGGGTATTAGCCGAGCCTCACCAGGGTACCATCAATTTAGTAATGCAAATATCAAATCACTTCCACCGCATGGGCGGTACCTGGTTTTCACCAACTATTGGTGAATTTAGGTCTGAAGCAGCCAACTTAGCGCGAAGTCAAATCCTCGAAGCGAGTGTCGTAGCTAGTATTTTAATCATCGCGTTCTATCACATCGTGCTCTATCTCCAGCACAAAAAATCCTATTTTAACTTTTATTTTGCTTGCTTCTGTATTGCTGTTGCTCTACGAACCATGGTGGTGGGAGATGCAGGGCTGATGTTTCATCTCTTCCCTCAAATGTCTTGGAGCGTGGCTCGCCGCATCGAATACCTCGGTTTCTATCTCTCAATTCCTCTTTTCGCATTCTTTATGCGCTCATTATTTAAAGAAGAGGTTAAAGCTTGGATTCCCCATGCGGCGTTATGGCCAGGAGCTCTTTTAAGCATCATTGTTTTAGTGACCGAGCCGAATACCTTCTCCAAAACTGTTTTATTGTTCCAGGGATTAAGCGTTGCTTTAACAATCGTCGCAATATTTGTACTCTTAAAAGCAGTTAAAAGTAAACGAGAAGGAGCTCGACTATTTTTACTCGCATTTATCATTTTAGGATATGTAGTCGTACAAGATATATTCCAAGCGCATGGGCTCATTGACCTATTCTATGTAACGCAATATGGACTACTAACTCTCATTTTTATCCAAGCAACAGCTATTTCAGAGCGTTTTTCTAAAGCTTTTAAAAAACTCGAACTAACAGAACTCGAGCTTACATCCTTAAACCAGTCTTTAGATAAAAAGGTACACGAACGTACCGCTGAACTTGTAAAAAGTAATATCGAGCTTGAAAGCGCCATCAAAAAAAGACAAGAGATTGAAGCAGAAAATTCCTCTATCCAATCCCAACTTTTTCATGCCGAGAAACTTGCCACGATCGGAACCTTAGCTGCAGGAATTGCTCACGAAATTAATAACCCCCTAGCAATTGTTCAAGGCTACATCGAAGTTTTACAAAAATCAGAAAAAAACCAATCGCAAGCAGGCCAAAAGGCTTTTCAAGTTATCAATAAAGCTATTACTCGTATTGCCAATATCGTAAACGGCCTCAGAACCTATGCGCGCGCCGACACGGAAGACATCACTGCCCTCGATATAAAAACTGTTATTGATGACATGCTGGTATTCGTTCAACAAATCATTAAGACCACTGAAGTCACTTTAAAGGTAATTCACGAGCCTCATCCACTTCATGCTATGGGAAGTACAGGAAAAATTCAGCAAGTCTTAGTTAATATGGTTAGCAATGCCTGTGATGCCTTATCTTTGAGAAGCCAGCCGCGTGACATTGTCATCGAAACGAAACAATCAAACGAATTAATTTTAATTTTAGTTTCAGACAATGGTCATGGTATTCCTCCTGATATTTGCCAAAGAATTTTTGATCCTTTTTTTACTACCAAAGGTGTTGGAAAAGGCACTGGACTCGGTCTTTCAATTAGTAACGAAATTATTAAATCGTTTGGCGGAAATATTAAAGTCACATCGACTCCCGATGTAGGCACAACCTTCACCATCAGCCTACCACAAGGCGATGCCAAACTCGAAAGAAGTATTTCCCCGCGTCAACAATCAATTTCAAAAGAGTCGAAGAAAATATTAGTTGTTGATGATGAACCGGTCATTGCCGATCTATTAGTGTCACACTTAACGAGTTTAGGGCATGATGCAACACTCACTAACTCGGCACAAAAAGCCTTATTAATACTCAGTCATGAAACATTTGATTTAATTATCACTGATATTCAAATGCCAGAAATGAATGGCTTTACGTTTTTAAGGAAAGCGACCATATTACCCAGCTGCCAGGGCACCACCTTTGTCGCTATGACGGGAGGGCTACCGTCAACCTTTTCACAAGAAGACCAAAAGATACTAAATCAAGTAGCACGGTTAATCCTTCTTAAGCCTTTCAGCCTTACTTCACTTACTGAAGCCTTAAATTCACTTTAAGTTGGAAGATCATGGTGTGGACATAGCAGCAATAAAGAGTGCGCTTCACTCTCACCTAACCGATAAAGACCCGTTACAAGCAAATAAAACTATACCATAGTCATGTTCGTCATTGATTTTATATTGCTAATATAGAAAACATTCACAATTCTATATTATGAATATAGAATTGTGAATATTAGGCACCGATCTCCTCCGGCTAAAAGGAAAATACTTATCTTTTCTAGGATACTAAAGCGCCTTAGGTGAGTAACTCACCCTCAAAGCCTAAATCTTCAAGTACCGCGAGTACATCCTCATGCTTAAGATCGGATGTTACTTCCATCGTTTTGTCAGTTAGGTTCACCTTAACGTCTGCCACTTTCGGAAGAGACTTAAAGCCTTGTTCAATACTTTTTGCGCAGCCACCACAGGTCATACCTGAAACTTTAAATTTCATAGCTTTCATACCGTACCTCACATTGCTTTGAGCGATGTCCATAACTTATCGTATAAGGCCATAGCAGGGCCTAAATCTTGCATCATCTCACAGTTTTTTAATGCCGCTTCGCTTGGAAATAAGCTCGGAGAATGGCGAAGTGGTTCAGGTAAAAGCTCTTGAACCCCCACTATAACTGGCCCCGATCCTGTCCTCGCTACAAACTCAGCATTGACCTTTTTTTCATAAAAGAAATTGATCAACGCATACGCCTCTTCAACATGCTTCGCACCTCTCGGAATAACCAAATTATCAATTGAATAGGCACTACCCTCTCTCGGTACGATAAACTCAATCGGCTTTTGCGTTTCCCGAGCGAGCATGAGGGCTTCGCCAGAGTACATCTGGGCCGCTACGATATCTCCCGACCCCAGCATTAACCCGGGGGTTGAGTTAAAAGCCCGCACCCTTTTTTTAGCATCTAAAAGCACAGCTTGCGCTTTAGCGATAACCTCTGGGTCTATCGAATTAATACTCGCACCCTGAATCTTTAATGCCGCCGCCATAGCTTCCCTTACGTCATCTAGTATGGCAAACCGTCCATTTAATGTTTCGTTGGTTAAAAGATCTCCCCAACTCACGACTTGATCTGTGAATAAAGTACGGTTCACGGCGATGCCTGTAATCGACCACGCATAAGGTACGGACACCTTATTTTCGGGGTCAAATTTCTGATTTAAAAACTTTTTATCAACATTGCTTAAATTAGGTAATTTAGAGTGATCTAGCGGATTTAATAACCCAAGGTTATTTAAGGCAGTCACCATATAGTCTGATGGCACCACAAGATCATAACCGTCTGCTCCCGCCTGCAATTTGGCAAGTAACTCTTCGTTGGAGCCATAATTCGACTCGACGACGGTAATCCCTGTTTTCTCTTTAAATTCCCGTTTCATGTCTGGTGTGGTGTATAACCCCCAGATATACAAATTAACAACCCTTTCCGGCTTTGAGGAAAATTTGGATTTAATCCAGCTGCACCCAGAGATCAGTGTTACAAGTAGGATGGTGATAGCTAAAAAAGAGTTGCGGTGACGCTTATCCATGCGATGATTCCTTCGGGTCAATTCACATTCAAGAGAGAACTTAAATCCATGTTAGAGCTCGTCAACCTTAACAAGCAATTTGGCACCTATAAAGCGTTAAACGAAATATCGCTCACTTTTAATGAGGGTGAGTTTTTTTCGCTTTTAGGGCCGAGTGGATGCGGCAAATCAACCCTTTTAAGGATGATCGCAGGGTTTGAAGAACCTACATCTGGAACCATAGTATTTAACGGACAAGAGATGACACCTGTTCCAGCTCATCTCCGCCCCTTTAACATGATTTTTCAGAAATATGCGTTATTTCCACACCTTAGTGTTTACGAAAATGTGGCTTTTAGCTTAACTCTTAAAAAGACGCCCTCTGCTGAGATAAGAACAAGAGTTAAGGAAGCGTTAGACTTAAGCTCTATGGCGTCATATGCAGATCGTTACCCCTCGACCCTCTCAGGCGGGCAGCAGCAGCGCGTGGCGATAGCACGCGCCATCGCTGCCCGCCCTAAAATCCTACTTCTTGATGAACCCCTAAGCGCATTAGATTTAAAGTTAAGGCTTCAGATGCAGTCAGACCTTAAAGCGCTCCAAAGACATCTTAAGATGACTTTTATTTTCGTAACCCACGACCAAACAGAAGCCATGACGATGTCCGACAGGATTGGCGTCATGGCAAAAGGTAACCTTGTCGAGGTTGGTAGCCCCGCTGAGTTATACCACCGACCGCGCACTAAACTCGTTGCCGAATTTATTGGTAGCATGAGCCCTTTACCAATAATTTCTGGGGTAAAAGCTGGTGCCCAGATTCGGCCCGAGAAACTGAGGCTCTCGGAGTCAAAACCCACCTCTGATGACATGTGCTACGCTGAAGGAACCCTCACCGAGATCATCGATAGGGGCAGCACCATCGACTTCATAATCAAGCCCTCAGATCTTTCTGAATCGATGCGGTCAACATCCCTTGCCGGGATGCTCCCCAGCTTTCGTCCAGGTCAAAACATCTGGTGTACCTGGCGTCACGAGGATGTGCTCTACCCGCAAGGGGATTCTAAGTGAAATCACCGAGACACCATCTGTGGCTTTCCGCTCCGATAGGGCTATGGCTCTTATTTTTTTTAGTAGCCCCCCTTGTGATTGTATTTATCACGAGCTTTAGGAGTGTGGGGGCGTACGGAGTGTTAACTCATGAGTTCACCCTGATCAACTACCAGACCCTATGGGAAGAGTCTTACTTTAACATCATAGTTACAAGCTTAGGATTTGCCGCGGGATCGACCTTGCTGACTCTTGTGTTAGGATTTCCCGTAGCATACTGTATGGTCGCGTCGTCAGCATGGATCAAAACCGCCCTGTTAGGATTGGTGACTTTACCCTTTTTGACCAATACCCTGGTAAGGATCTATGCCACGAGATCTCTCCTTAGCAATGATGGCCCCGTAAACCAAGTCCTGCTCTATTTTCACTTTATTGAGACGCCACTTGCTATGACGGATTCTTTGGGGGCGGTGTTCCTTGGGATGGTCATTAATTATCTTCCCTTTATGGTATTTCCCATTTATGCCTCACTTTCTAACTTTGACTTTACGCTTGTCGAAGCCGCCCGCGATCTTGGTGCAAGTGGCTGGCAAAGTATTTATAAAGTAGTCATTCCTGCGATTAAATCAGGGTACTATGCAGGTATAAGCCTCGTTTTTGTACCGACGCTCGGTGAGTTTATGATCCCAGATTTACTCGGCGGAGCTAAGGTTATGCTCCTTGGCAACCTCATTACCAATCAGTTCCTTAAGACCAGAAACTGGCCGTTAGGATCAGCTTTAGCTGTACTACTGATTGTAGTGATGGTGCTTAGTTTTTTCCTGCTTAAAAAAAGGGGAAAAGCTCCATGACGCGGCAGATTACGTTTCAAAAACCAATGTTCATTAAACTATTAACAATCCTTGTACTCCTGCTTTTGACCCTTCCTTTGATTTCATTAGTGCTACAGTCATTTTTAGTTCATCCTTTAGGAACTAAGGATAATCAATGGACATTGAAATGGTACCTACTCCTTGCAGAAAATAATGCCTTGATTGATTCCGCAGTTTTAAGTCTTTTTATTGCCTTCGCGTCAGCAACCCTCACCACCATCATCGCCACCCTAGGAGCCTTAGGTATAGAGCTACACCACTCGAAGTGGGGAAACTTTATCTATAACCTATCGATGGTTCCTTTAATCCTACCAGAGCTTGTGCTCGGGATTTCCTCGGTTATCTGGTTTGGTCTCGTAGGCTTCGGGTTAGGAATGCCTGCTATTATTGCAGGGCATGTTACGTTTAGCCTTGCCTACGCCTTCGCAACAATCCATGGACGACTAGCGACTGAGGATCCGTCGCTAGCGGAAGCCGCCCAAGACTTAGGAGCAACACCCTTGCAGGTGCTCAGAAAGATCACCCTCCCCCGCTTGAAACCAGCTATCTTAGCAAGCTGGCTGATGGCACTCACCCTTTCGTTTGACGACTTTCTCATAAGCTTTTTTACCAGCGCACCAGGCCAGGATACTCTTCCACTTAAATTGTACAGTTTAATACGCTTCGGAATGGGCCGAGAAGTTTATGCTCTTTCTGCGGTTCTCGTGACTATTACGATGGCTGGCCTCGGATGTGCCTTTACTTTAAATCTTAAGCCTGGAATTTCAGGAAACCCATCCTCGAGAACCTCATAATTTTTAAAAATATCAGACGATTAGGAGAGTGGCTGACCTTACCCCGGATTTCGCGTTAAAATTCGGATTATGATGCGAAGAACTTGTACCCTATCAACAAATAACAGCTTTTTCCAATTCGGACTGAGTGGAGCAGGCAAAAATACGCACATTCAAGGCCACTTTTAAAGTGACGAGGCACTATAGTTGAAGCTTCTCGAGTTCGAGCTTATATATCGAAAAATAAAATTCATGAAATCGATACTAAACTGCTAGAGACATTAGGAAAAGACTTTGACCCAGATGCTGAGACTTAGCTCATCTCCTATGACAATTTGGAACAAACTTTCGGCACCATAAAGGCTCTGCATGGGCAAAAGGCACTTAAAATCTTATTTAGGTGAAATTACCGGCTAATACTTGTATTAAAACTGCAAAAGGAAGCATGTCTTTAAAAAAAAAGTGGGATTTGCTACTGGATTGAATTTTGCATTCATAACAAATGAGAATCCACTCTTTTTATTTAAGGAGGCTGTTATGGAATTCCTTAAACTCACCAAGGCGCTACTGATGGTGTTAAGTAAAGTGAACCAGTCGCCTTTGGTTTCAATCTATGTCCCAATTTTTGATTGGGATTTAAGCGGTGAATATGCTGATAAATCTCTCAAAAGTTTAGTCCTAAGAGCAGAAGAAAAGCTTGCGGGTCACTATAACCTTTCTGGGACTAAAGTGAGGGATATGCTTTCATGTGTTGAGGATTTTAAAGGGCAATTAAAAGCAAGCAAAGATCTCGGAGCTAAAGGACTTGCCTTTCTTTTAGGTGATCAAAAACCTTATATCATTCACCTTGACGATCCTGTGAGTGCAAGCGTTTTAGTGGATGATCACTTTGAACTTCGCCCCTTAGTGCGTGAGCTTGAGCACAATTCCCCGCTCGCGGTGGTCGTAGCTGGTTTAAATGGCCTTCGCTACTTTACTGGCGCCCTTCCTAAGCTTGAAGAAGTTAAGCTGCCGGAGGCTTTAAGATCTTCATTTAGAGATTTTTCAAATGGTTTTGAGTTTTCTCCGAAGCTAGCGTACCACGCAACCGGTAGAAAAAGCTCTGGCATGATGGTTGAGAAATGGAGTGGTGATGTTGCAAAAGATAAAAAGGGTCGATACAAAGAGGAATACTTTGCTGACCTCAGCAAGAATTTTGCAAGCTTTGTGACTGATCAAGCACCAGAACTTTTGGTATCCTTCGGTCCGAGTACATGGCAAAAAGAATTAAAAGGATGCACCAAAAACAAGGTTTTAGTACTTGAGGGATTAAAGGTACGAGACTCGTCACCTGTATCCGCCATTAAAAAGGCAGTAGAGCCTATTTGGGAATCTTACCTTGCAAAACGCAGTGACCTATTGCCCGATCTCGCACCTGACGTTTGGGATGCATACGATGCACTAAAAGAGGCGCAAGCAGGGAACTTAAAGTCACTAGTTCTGGCAGAAGATAAGTCGATTGGCGAGTTTCCTGAGCTCTTATCGCTGGTGGCTGCTCGCGCGATTGCCCGCGGTAGCGATATTACTGTTAGAAAGTCAGATGATCTCAAAGATGGTGCCCTGCTGAGAGGTTATTTGCGGTATCAGTGATGGCTTATTGAGTCAGAATTCTTAATAGGTCACGTAAGACTCGTGTGACCTGACGGTATGGGGTGACTCTCTTGTGAGTCACCCTACCAGCGGGATCCCGTAATATGACCGAAAATTACGTGATTCCATTCACCACCGCTTATGACGATCTCCGCCGCCACGTCGAAACTTAGGCTTTGGTGGCGCAATAGACTGGCTATGTAGCGCTTTCTCGATATATGCATTCACCACATCTCGACGCGCCTCACAGTCTTCGAGTCTAGTAAAAACATCGGGGTAACGGTAGCTAAGCCAAGCGTAAACGGTAAGACCTCTTAAATAATCTTCTGCTTCACGCAGTAAAAATCCGTGCCGATCTTTTTTAGGTGTAAATTGATGAACATACTCAAAGAATTGATCAAGCGCATGCACCGCTTCTTCATCCCCTGAAAACTGAGGCAACATCGCTTCAAGAAACCACCCTAACACGGCTTCACTTCGCAGAGTTACAGGTGCCGATGCAATGGTAAGCCTTTCTGCTACATCCATAAAAGGCAAGATTTCATCGACAAAACTGGCTAGGTAAGACAAGTCGTCGATATTGGCCCGGGTAAACCGAGGGTCAGAAAATTGAATCGCACGGCTAAAAAACGTTAAAATCCGTTCTAAGGATGTGGTGTTTAAAACTTTGCTGATAATCTGGACGTGGTTTGCACCAGGTGCCACATAAAACGGTGGTACCAAGTCATGGGGCGCAGAATGGAATGCTTGCTGAATTAAACTTACACCTCGTTTATCTAACGCATGCACCACGCCAAACTGGGCAAAACCATACCGACCTGCGCGGCCACCAATTTGACGAATTTCTGAATGGGTTAAAGGGACCACCTCTTCCCCATTAAATTTGGTGGTAGCGTAAAACACGACCTCTCGAATCGGGAGGTTAAGACCCATCGCGATCGCATCCGTTGCAACTAAGATTTCGGTTTCACCATTTCTAAAACGACGTGCTTCTTCGCGTCGTACCTGTGGACTTAAATTCCCGTAAATGACTGATACTTTGAAATCCGTGGTTGTTTGGATACGGGCCTTCAGTGACAACACATCCCGCCTTGAAAAGCAAACAATTGCCGTTTGGGGTTGCAGGTTTTTCAAGGTGGTTGGTTCAGAAGCAACTTTAAGTTCGTTATAACGTTGGCAATGTACTACCGTAAGTTTTTCACCTAGGTACGCAGCAAGAGTCTCAACAACGCTCACCGCATCAGGTGACCCCGTCATAATCACTCTCTTAGCTGGCGCACCTAATAATGCCGCCAACCACGCCCATCCCCTTCGGTCGTCGGTAATTAGCTGAACCTCATCAATAACAACCGCACCAACTTCAGCTTCTGGATTTAACATCTCGATGGTAGAGCTAATAAAATGAGCATACGGCTTTAATTCCCGTTCTTCCCCTGTAATAAAACTTGTTTCCTTGCCTCTTTTTTCTA
>JACCDO010628910.1_pt1 | contig 20841 bp, 29 predicted proteins | sample 7446101 | NCBI WGS metagenome assembly JACCDO01 (sample SAMN15323440, study PRJNA562643) | freshwater metagenome | isolation source: river surface water | place: USA:Blue River Watershed | collected 2017-08-16
CTATATCATTCTAATTCTTTTAGAATGAATTTCAATCTATCATTCACTTTGACGTTTGATAAATCTGTGTGATTTATATTTTCTAACTCTAAATAAGATTTTATCCATCTATCTAATTTAGTAATGTCATCATCATTGTGATATCTTATTCCATCATTTGTATCTATATCTCTCATTGGTGGAACATAGAATATATGGTCAATCGTATTTATGTGTTTTAATATTTCTTTTTGAAGGTGATTTATAGTTGCTATATCTTTATTGCCTAACTTTTCTGGAAATAACTTTCTGAAATAGAAATAGTTTAAAATAGAACTTGAGTCACAAACAATGAAATCTTTAGAATCTAAAAACATAGTTTCTTTATTAAGCTGTTTGTAGAAAATGACCATCTGGTCGATTGGTGTGTTTGGTATTCCGTATTCTGCAATAAAGTCGGTTGCGACTTCTGAAATGAAAATTGAGTTTTTGTTTTTCTTTTTTAGTTCAGTATGAACTTCAGAAGCAAGAGTTGATTTACCAGAAGCAGGTGCTCCTAAAATCATTATAAGTTTTCCTTTAGAATTCGAATTTTTCATATAGAATAAAAGAGTAGTTGTAAGCATTTTTTTCATCTACTAAGAAATCATCTTTTGATGAAACATACCAACTTTTAGGAAGTTCAGGAAATGTAGTATCACCTTTAAATTCTTCATCAACAACTGTCATGTAGATTTTCTCAGCTAAGTGTAAAGTTTGTTTGTAAATTTCACCACCACCAATTATAAAACAATTTGAGTTTGTTAGTAAAAGAGCTTCTTCGATTGAATTGACAACTTCACAACCGTCTGCTTCATAATTTTCATCTCTGGTCACAATTATATTTCTACGATTAGGAAGAGGTCTTCCAATTGATAGAAAAGTTTTTCTTCCCATAACAATTGGATGACCTGTTGTGAGTTCCTTGAATCTTTTTAAGTCAGCTGGTAAGTGCCAAATCAATTTGTTTGAGTCACCTATTACTCGATTTTTTGATATAGCGACAATTAACTTAATCATTTGTTAAAGAACTGACCATTCATTTGAACTTTTTTGACATCTTCTTCAGAAAAACACTGAGGATGTGTCTTCATAGCCTCTAAGATTTGTTGATAATTAGCTTTAGCCTCATCCATTCTACCAGTATAAAAACAAGCGGCCGCATGAGCTTCTGCAAATTTCCAAACATAAAGTGCCTCGTCTACGAAAAGTAATCTTGATGGATATGGATTTTTGCCGTGAAAAGTTTCTTTAGCAAATTTTGTGTAAACATAAGCTAGATGCCACTCATTTGTTTGTAAATAATAATCAATTATAGCTTTGATAGATTCACCTCTTACCGGGTCAATGGCATAGGCTTTAAGTAATTCTTGCATAGTAAGACTCCAAGACTCTTCCATAGCTCTCATTATAGTTCCAACTCTATATTGTGAGTAGTAAATCTCTTCTGGGTATCCATCGAGTCTTTGAGTTCTTTCTCTGTAATATTTAAGAGCTCTTCTTAATCTTTCTTCGTTTTCTTCTCTGTTATCTGGCATTGAAGCTGAATCGTGATATGATTGAGCTGTATAGAAAATCCAACGTGGATCTTGACGATTATCATCTATGTATTTTTCTAATACAAACGCATGAGCTTTATATTTAGCTGGAATACTTCCTTTCCAAGAGTTACCAGTCATTTTGACATCAACGTGAATACCTTCAGCAAGTCCTGAAGTAATATCTTTTTTATCACAAATAATAAATTCATGGACAGGACCATACCATCTAAAAGGTAAAGAAACTCTAAAGAAAGTGTTACGAGTGTATTTCATTTGACCAATGTATGTGTTAATCATATAAAGGTCATTTTTGAATTGATGTTTATTGAACTTAGGATCAATCACTACAGTTTCATCACAGTCACACCAGTAACCATGAACATCGTTAGGGTTCCATTTTAACTCAGCAACGACATCTTTAAGTTTTTGCATTGCGTGATTTCTACTTTTTTCGAAATCATCAAAAGGTCTTTCAAAGACATAAGTTGGAATGTTATTTTTTTCTCCCCACTTACGAATTATATCTTGTGTTCCGTCAGTTGAACCAGTATCATTACATACAACTAAGTCAACAATTGATTTGTTACTATCTAACATTTTTTCAATAACGTGAGATTCGTCTTTACAAATAAAATTTAAGGCTAATTTTCCCATTTAGAATTTATTATTTTTTATTTTATATTTATTATCTACAAGTTTGTTTCATCAAGTAGACTATTTAATTTAATATCTCTCAAGAAATTTACAGGAATTACATAAGTTTTATAAACCTTTATCGGTTGTAAAAACCCTAATCCATCTAAAGAGCGTTGTGCTACTATTAAGTGACCATCTGATTCTAAACTTTTTACAATATATGTTACCCCTTCTTTGAGAGATTTCGGATGACCATTTTGTTTTCTGTTGAAACAAATTACAGAGTCTCCTTCAGAAAAATATATTTTACCACTCTTTATCCTATCTTTGATAATTAAGTTATTCATTTCCAAAATATTTGAATTGATAAAATTAATACTGATAAAAACAAACAGACTGCTGTTTTTGTTGTAACTCCCTCACCAAAAAGGACAATAGACATAACAGAAAAAACTACAATTCCTATTGAAAACCCTATTAAACGACCAGGCCACAATTGGCCATCACTCCACAAATAAATATACCTTACTGACTCGATAAAAAGCCAAGTTATAGGAATACCAGAAAGAAGAACTAACCATTTATAATCTTGTAATAATTGATATTTAAGACTACCCTGAATCTGAAAGAAAACTAAAATTTGACCAATAATTCCATATAATATACCTAAAAATAAATTCATATACCTAACTCCTCCAATTTTAATTCTCTTTTTTCATCTATAGTCAACTCTCTAAATCTATTTGCAGCGATGCGTTTTATTTCACCATCATCACATTTTATGCTATAAAAAGGACCACTCGGATCATCAAATCTGTGAGGTGAAAATGGTATATTTTCAATTTTTAAAACATCATATACTTTGTTGATAGTTAGTTTACTACGCAAATTGTGAAGAAGGTCCCAGCTTTCATTAGAGATACACTTTACTTTCATTCTTCAATAAAGTTTTTCATTTTCCAAGCCTCATAAGTATTAAGGATAAGACCCGATATCGTCATTGGTCCAACTCCACCTGGAACCGGTGTAATCCAACTAGCTTTTTTACTCAACTGTTCAAAATCACAATCACCAACAAGTTTACCAGTATCTAATCTATTGATACCGACATCAATTACAACGACACCTTCTTTTACCATATCAGCCGAAAGTAAACCGGGTTTACCGACAGCAACAATTACTATGTCAGCCTTTTTAGTCTCTTCAATTAGAAGCTCTCTGGGTGTGTTTATATCACAGGATGTAACAGTAGCTCTTCCGACATTAAAATCGTTTCCTAACATTATAGAAATAGGTTTTCCAACTATATTTGAACGACCGATTACGACAACGTGTTTTCCTTTGGTTTCAATTTTATAATACTCAATCAACTTCAAAATCCCGTAAGCCGTTGCTGGTCTCATTGATTTTTGACCTAAAGACATTTTTCCAAAATTAAGTGGATGAAATCCATCAATATCTTTGTAGGCACTTATTTCATTTATTATAGAGTCTGATTTTATGTGTTGAGGTAATGGAAGTTGAACTATAAATCCATCATAAGAAGATTTATTTAAACGTTTCACTTCTTCAAGTAGTTCAAAGGCTGTAATTGATTCATCAAATCTAATGATAGTGTGATTGATACTAGCTTTTTCACAAGCTTTTATTTTACCTTTTACATAAGACTCAGAAGCTGGATTGTTACCAACTAAAACAATCGCCATACTTGGTTTAGAAATTTGATATCCTAATCGATTTTGGCTTTCACTAATGTGATTCTGAATATTTTCCCTAACTTTAGTGAGAATATGTTCCGATACGGATTTACCGTCTAAAATGTTCATATTTTTTTTATTATACAGGTTATTGAATCTCTTTGTGTCTTTATTATTTCAATAGTGTCAATTAGTTTACAAATAGTTAAGAACTCTTGTTGATTTATAAAATAATTTTCACTTGTAAATTGCTTGTTTTTTAAATCCTCAAGAAGACGTAATGTTGTATTATCTGAAGTGGCTCCATATATCTGTTCAGATGCATTTGAGTTGTGAACTAATTTTGAAGTATGAACGTCTTCAATAACTAAAAAACCACCTGATTTTAATTTTGTAATAAGATTTTTAATTGAAAGTTGTTGCTGTAGCATCGTATGACCACCATCCTCTATAATTATATCAAAGTCGTTATCTATTTTTTTGAAATCTTCTTCGTTTTCTTGATTTAGTTGTATGAATTTAAAGTCACAATTCCAATTCATTTTTAAATCAAGATTTTGTGTCTTATTTATATTATCGACATGATTTGACATTTCTGATTCAGTTAGTAAATCTGCTCCGTAAATTTCAGCATTCTGAAAATACTCTCTCCACATTCTAATCGAAGAACCAAGCCATAATCCGATTTCGATAAATTTAATTTTATCACTCCTCAAATGTGAGAATTTTGAGTCATATATTAAAGTAAATAAATGTTCTGCTTTGTCAGTTCCAAATCTTTTTGCGATATCGTGAAGAGATTCTTGATAAACATCAATTTTTTGAGTTTTTTCTTCAGGTTTACCGAAATGACAAACGTCTTCTACACAACCATTGAATCTATAAGTTCTATTAAAATAATCACTTTGTTCTTTAGTTCTCTTAGTAATTATGATACAATTTTGACCAAAGGTTATCGAAGATATGTCAAGATAATTTTTTACTCCGGTGAATTCAGAATTAATCATTTCTTGATATTTTTTAAATGAATCTATTAGATTGAAGTAACCTGATTCATACCCATATAGTGTTGACTCTGGATTCCAATAACTGACCTCTATATCTTCAATTATATAGACACCACCGGGTTCTAATAGATTTTTAAACAGATAATTGAATGTGTCAAATTGATGAACCGGATTGTGACTACCATCATCGATTATTAATTTAGCAGTATTCACAGAGTTTATTATTTTATCTAAATCTGTTTTTTTTGATTGGTCACCTTTTATAACTCTACATCTATCAGATTCAATATGTTCAACGTTTATGTCCATAACTGTTATATCTGCATCCGGAAAATATTCAATCCAAGTTTTCATAGAAGCTCCATCACCATATCCAATTTCAAGTAAATTGAATTTTTCATACCTGAATTTATCAAAATATTGCGGATAAAAGTGATGGTAACCGTGGTAGTAAACTTTATCTGTTTGGTTATTCAAACTTAAACTATAGAAATCTTGATTCTTTTCTACAAAGACATTTTTGTTGATAGTTTGTATGTTTGGAGTGTCGTATGAGAAATTATCAAAATGTTGGACTACTTGATAGTTGTGAATATTACAACTTGACTGTTTTTTATTGCTATCAAATTTTTCTTTGACTTGGAACTCAGAAACTATTACTTCAAATCCTGATTCGACTAAATTATTGTCCAGTTCTATTATTAGTGGAAAATCACCGATTTGAATGTTATAATTTTTGTCAACGAATCTTACATTCATATAAGTTTCAATGTCCGATTTAGCGACCAGATAAAGTTTTTCTGTAGTTTGTTCTTTAGATAGATATAGATAAAGATTGAATTCATTACCGTCTATTTTTTTCTGAGTGAGAAAATCTGAAGTTGCTACTAAATCTATTTTGTTTTTTTCTTTAATATTCACCAGAAGATCTTTGTCAATACTGAGATTTCTATCTTTGAATCTTTTGAGCATAAACTCCTCTAAAATTGGAAGTCCCTGGTCACAATAATCACTTTTACTATTAATATGTGCAAAAGATTCTAACATTTGTTGAGTTTTTACAGAGAAAATTCCAGTGTTCATGTAATTTTCATTCTGTGTGTAATAATAATAAAAAAGGTCGTTTGAATCTAAACTACTCGATTGTTTAGGTAGCAATTTGATATCTTGAATTATATAATCATAATTAAGATAGTGAAGTTTTGTTATACGATTTATTTTAGCTATAGCCGCTGCGTTTTTCATAAGTTTTAAAACAGCATAACTATGATTCATGTCAACACAGTGTTGATTTTCAAAATATGGAAAACTTAACCAAAAGAAAATTGCACCACCAATTTTTTCAAGTTCACTACCAGTTATGACAGGATTTTCTTTGTCAAAAATTGTGTAATCACACAGGATTTGTATTTCATCTGGAACTTGATAGGAACTAGATAGTATGACACTATAACCCTGACTTTTGACAGAGTTGATACATTCTCTAAGAATATCTAACCTATCAGGTGTGTTCGCATAAGATAAAATTACTACTGATTCATTTGTTTGCATCTCAATTTATTAGATTTTATAATCATTTCTTTTATACATTAGTCTCCAAATGTTAAAATTTTCTTATTTACTTCTTTGAGGTCACCCCAAACCGAGTTGTATGTGATACCTCTTACTTTTCTATTATCAACCCATACGTATTCATCATCTGAGTTCAAACATCTTGGTTTATTCATTACTAATCCATGATACTTAAATCCATTGTCATTTAGCCATTTGATTGTGACAACTCTGTCTTTTTCTTCACGAGCGGTAAAGAAAGTAATATGATTGCCTTCTTCAAACCACTTATTAATTTGTTGAAGTGAGCCTTCAATAACTTTTGCGGTTGGATATAAATGAGCATCTTCGTTCATTATATCTTCACAACAAGTTCCATCTATGTCTATTAGAAATATTTTCATAATTAATTTTTTTCACATTTTTTATGGTGTTTAAAGTCTTTAATTCCAATCCAAAGAGATATTAGACCAATAAACATCCACAGTATTGAGAATACAGGACTATGTAACAGTCCATCAATATTTTCATTATGACCTTGTGACATCCACAAAATCGATTGTAGAAACTGTAGAAAGTGTAGTGATGCATGTATAATATTTGTGAGTCCTAATCCAATCAAGACGTATGATTTATTTTTCATCTTAAACAGCATTTATTTCATGTATTGATTTTTTTTGAGAAAGTGACCAGATGGATTTTCCAACTAAATTTGAGCAACTAATTACTTTCATTTTTGAATTCGTCGGTGGTCCCTGAAGTAATCCTCTACCGTCATTACGAGAAGAATCTTTCTGGTGAATGAGTGGAATACTATCAGATACTAACAATTCTGTGATTTGAGAATTGTAAAGATTTTCAATTGCTTTGCCACTTAAAATTCCGTGAGTAGCGATACATCTGACAGATTTTGCCCCTTTTTCAATAAGTAAGTCAGCTGCTTTACACATAGTTCCTAAGGTGTCAGCCATATCATCTACGATAACAACGTTTCTTCCATTAACATCACCTACTAAGTCCATAGAGTGAACTTCATTTGGTTTAATCCTCTTCTTATTTATCATTGCAAATGTCGCATCAGGAAATGCTTTACAAAAATCAGATGCTCTTTTGACAGCCCCTTGGTCTGGTGCGACAATCGTCAAATCTTCAATATGATTTTCTTTAATGTAATCAATAAATATTTTATTTCCATTCAAGTGTATAACTGGAACATTGTAAAAACCTTGTATAGCAGAGGCATGAAAATCTATAGTTATGATTCTATTCATACCAGCTGTGGTCAAAACATCAGCTAACACTTTTGAACCAATTGACGACCGAAGATGGTCAGTTTTATCTTGTCTTGAGTATCCTTGAAATGGAGCAACTAAAGTAAAAGATTTACAACCAGCTCTTTTAGCCGCATCGATTACAAGCAGAGTTTCCATGATGTTATCAGAACTATTTGTCGTTTGAACAAAGAAAACATCCTGGTCTCTTACCGATTCGTTGAAAAGTGGTAAAATCTCACCATCTAAAAACTTATCAATTTTTAATTTACCTGGACTAATTTCTTCATCTTGCTTATTTAAAACTTTACAAATTTTTTCTGTTAATTCTTGATTTCCTGTTCCGCTAAAGATTTTCATATAGTGTTATTTAAATTATTTTAACAAATGTTTTAACTGAGAGTCTCTCATTTTTGTGACACTCACACTAAAAAAAGGTTTCATATTTTTTAGAAAATATTTAAAATTAGGTGGATAAGAAATTACTTCAATTTCCTTTTTTGAGGTAACGTATCTTCCACCAGACCATCCACCAAATTTTTTATAAATAGTTTTCTTTTGTGGTTTAGTTCGAGTATTTTTATATTTTTCTTTTTTCCATTGAAAAAGAAGGTCATATTGTTGAGTTTTATTTAAAGCATCAAACCAAACAATACTTTTACCCATCTTATTTCTAAGTGAGTTAAGTTCTTTTTCGTGTTGTCTTCGTTTCTTTTCTTTATCTGATAACATATAGCAAATATAATAAAAAATATTAATCTTCGGAAACTGCTCTACCGATTTGTTTAGTCCAATCTAAATCTGTTCTTACTTCATTATTTTTATCAATAGCCGCGTCAAGCATAGTAGTTTTGACTCCTAAAGAATTCGCCACATATCTAAGAGCTGACATATCTTTTGGAAAACAATGACCACCGTATCCGAAATCACCATCTGGTCCAGGAACTGACCAATGTGATTTTGCAAGTCTTTCATCATATTTAGAATATTCCATAACTTTGTCATAATCAATATCTAATCCCTGACAGATTTGATACATTTCATTAGCGAAAGAAACTTTAGTCGCTAAAAAAGTATTTGTTACATACTTAATCATCTCAGCAATAGTTGAACTTGTTTTGATGATAGGAACTTTCGGAAAAACCTTCTCAAAAACCACTTTGACTTTTGAAGTCCAAGGTCTATCACCTCCTATAATTATTCTGTTTTGATTTTTATAATCTTCAACTGCATTTGCTTCTGTAAGAAATTCCGGATTAAAGACAATATTTATGTTTTCATTCTCTTTGTTTAGAATATCAGTAGTACCTGGAGGAATTGTTGATTTGATAATAACAATAAAATCTTTTTTGTTTAAAGATTTTACTATAGAATCAACATCCGATAAACAATTTCTAACGATTGAAAGGTCACATTCTCCACTTTTTCTCATTGGTGTTGGTAGACACAAAAAAGTCATATCACACTTTTCAATTAAATTAAAAAGTGATGTTTCTGTGCATTTACCATTTAAGTCAAATGTAAATGTCTCAAAGTAGTTTTTCATTCCTTCATAAACTGATCCACCAACGAATCCTTGTCCGATTACTCCTAATTTCATTTTAATATTTTGTTTATTTTTTTATCTCTCCACTGTTCTTTAGTAAAGAAAATTGTTCCAAAGTCTACATAATGTATTCTAAAAATCTTACTTTGTTTTCCAACTGTGTATAGTCTATACGAGTAATGTGAGAACACATCAACTATTTCACCTTCTTCAAAAAAGTCTTTTACTTTTTTACAGTAGTATCTACCGTAAAATTTAGAATTTGATTTTAATAATTCATCAATTTTCACTTTTAAATTTTATTTTTGTGCCACTTCCAAGCTGAAGTTACCATATCTTTAATTGTTCTAGTTGGTTTCCAACCTAATACTTCATAAGCTTTTGATGAGTCTGAATATATTTCTACAACATCACCTTCTCTTCTATCTACAATTTGATAATCTATCTCGACTCGATTCTTTTTTTCAAAAGTTTTTAGAATCTCTAAGACAGAAACTCCGTCACCGTATCCTAAATTGAAAACATCGTAATTTTTTCGAGTTGAAAGAGAATATTCATAAGCTAAAACGTGAGCATTTGCTATATCAGAAACATGCACATAATCTCTAATACAAGTTCCATCTTTAGTTGGATAATCATCACCGAAGACTTTCATCACGCTCCTATTTTCAATAGAATCACAGATGACTGGAATTATGTTATTTGGTTTATTTACAGGACATTCTCCAATTAGTCCACTCTGGTGAGCACCAACTGGATTAAAGTATCTAAGTGATATTATTTTCATATCAGAAGTCTTTGAAAAGTCACTTAAAATTCTTTCACCAATTAATTTAGTGTAAGCATAAGGTGATTCAGGATCTGACATCGGAGAATCTTCTTTTGCTGGCAATTCTTTTAAGTTACCATATAGGGAACAAGATGAAGAAAACACAAAAGACTTAATACCATACTTATTAGATGTTTCTAAGATATTGATAAGAGAGTCAATATTGTTTTTATAATATTTTAGAGGTTTATCAACTGACTCACCGACAGATTTAAGTGCTGCAAAATGAATCACTCCATCTATTTTATGTTTTGAAAAAATAGAAGATAAATCACTGCAACAATCCACATCATATATCGTAAAATCTTTTCCAGTGATTTCTGAGACTCTACCAATAATTTCTCTTTTTGAGTTAGAAAAATTATCTAATACAATTACTTCATAATCCTTATTCAATAATTCAACAACAGTGTGTGTTCCGATATACCCTGCTCCTCCTGTTACTAATATAGTCTTCATAGTTTAGTTATGATGTCGGATAGATATTCACCTTTGTTTAATTCAACTTTATTACAACCTGATTGATTTTCTAATTCGTTCATCCAATTATCCCAATTGTTTTTGAGTAATTCTACAAACTTACCGTCGTTTCCTCTATCAATATATCTTTGAATGTATTCATCTTTTATATCTTTTTTAGGATAAACTAATGTAAACTCGATTCCTTGATTTTGCAAAGCATCTCTTACTTCTTTATGAGAAGAAACTAAGATGATATCTACAACACCGATATTAGATTTGATGTGATTGATATAGTTCTCTGGAAACTTAGACTTATCAAATGTTGAAGAATCACTGTCTAATATTTTTTTTTCACCTTTATTTCTAAATAAGTGTGATTTTCCACAACCAGGAAATGCAGATACAACTAAAGTGTTAGCTGCTGAATGTTCATTAAACTTTTTGACTTTCATTTTCAATTATTTTTTTTAAATCAGTTGGTGAGTATTTTACAGATTTTAGAACTTTGTTATCTGATAATCTGTATACAACAAATTTATCACCAACTTTTTTGTAAACACTTTCATAACCTTGTGTCTTTTTATAATGTGAAACTGTTTCAATAGCTTCTTGCATGGTCTCACATGCTTTAGACATATTACTCCTTTGGACTTCATCAAATAGTTCTTCAAATTTATTTTGTAAACCAAATTCTAGAATAGAACCAGAAAGAACATACTGCAAATCACAAAGTGCATCAGCGATTTCAACTAAGTCTTTATTTTTAATAGCTTCGCTTAATTCATTCAGTTCTTCTTGAAGTAGATTCACTCTTAATTGACATCTATCTTCAGATGGTATTTCTGGTTTATCTAAAACAGGAACATTGAACGTGTTGTGAAAATCATAAACTTTGGATATATAACTCATAGGATTTTTATTTTTTATATTCAAAAGTTAATATATAGTTTGTAAAATAATAATTAATATGAAATACATTAAACACTTCGAGACATACAGAAAAGAACTTAAATCTGAATTAGTAAATGAGGAATTTATAGGAGCAGCTATTGGTAACTTTTTTAAAAATATATGGGCTAAAGGAGTTGAGGAGATAAAAAAATTGGGAAAAAATCCAGATGAGGCTGAACTTAAAAACTGGATTGATACAAATCCTCTAAATCCAAAAGATAATACTTATTTATTAAAACCAATAATGGATGAGTTTATGAAAAAACCTGAGGCTAACGAGCAAGATTGTCTTGATCTGATAAAAAATATCTTAGATCCACAGACAGGTAGTTTAGGTAAATCTGGTCTTCAAACTTTATATGATGGTATTTTGAAAGCTTTCGGAAAAGATGCACCGACTTTAGACATTATTAAATACTATATGGAGACAATTCGTAATAGAGCTATTAAAGATTACAAATACGCTGGTGGTCCAGATTTGAAAGTAGGAACTGACGCTAAAGTAGACGATAAGAAGATTATTGTTGATATGAAAGACCAAACACACTTACCAGAATTCAAAAAGGCTATTTTAGCGGCTCAACAGGATAATAAGAAAAGAAAACAAATAGCAGCCGATTGGGTAAATAAAATTTTAGTCGTCAGACTAGATAAGTATCTAACTGAAATAAAAGAAGAAGATGTTGAGAAATATCTTCAAAGTAAAGGAAAAGAATCTCCTGAAGCTGGACCCGAAGGTGGCTACAAAGCAGGTGATACTGTTATCTACAAAAGAGGAAAGTTTAGTGATGATGAGTGGAAGAAAATCACTGATGAAGAGAAGAAAAAGCCTGAAGAAGGAAAAATGAAAGATCTTCAAGATAAAGAAATGATTGGTATTAAAAAAGTCAAAGAAATTAAAGGTGAAGATGTTTCATTTGAAGACGCTGATTTCACAAAAAAGACTTCTGACTTATTAGGTAAAGTTGAAGCAAAAGCTGAAGGTCAAGATGATTTAGTTAACACACTTAAAGATGTTAAAACTAAAAATCCAGAAGCCATTAAAAAAGTAGGTGACATCGCTAAATTATATCAAGAACCTGATAAGAATAAAGATAAAATTGCCGAGATTGATAAGATCATCGGTGGTGAAGAAGGTTAGTAAGACATTCTGATATTTAATATATACCAAAAATACCCGAAATCAGAATGTTCAATAATTGGTATCGTATAAGAAAGGCTCCAGGTCCAAGTGCAAGTTTCTATGAGAGACAACTAGCTAAATTGAACTTAAGAATCGAAAAAATCGCTCTTAAAGGTAGAGATAATTATTTAGATTACACTAAACTAATAGATGAATTAGTTGAAAAAGGACAATGGTCTGTATTTGAGCAATGTGTCTTTTATTATTATGGAATATCTCTTTCAAATATACAATCTATTGAGTCCATTAAGAAGTCTACTTGGAGAGAAATCTGTTTTCAAACAAATACTTCTTTCTTAGTTAAACTTAAAAAGTTGTATGACGATAATGATGTTTATCAAGTCGGTCAGGACATCTACTCGAATAAAAAAGATTTTCTTCAACTAGATTTATCTAATCCGCTTTCAACCACATATTCGGTAACAAATTACTCAAGTTCTATCGATATCTATAGAAGTGGTGATTTGATTTATATGAATATACTTGAAAAAAATTTAAATTTTGTAACTATAGAAAGGGCTGATTGGATATTAAGTGATGGAGTTGAGATACCTACTAATAGATCTTTTGTTCAAGATTTTTTTGTAGGCACAGAGTCTAATGAAAAGAATCCAAACGTGCCAGTGAAATTAGAAATTCCTACTGATGTTACAAGAGATTATCTAATATACACAGAAGAGAGACAAAATCTTTTAAGAGACTTCGTTTATAACACATCTACAGGGTCTTTCATATCAAGCACTTCAGGAGCTGGTTCAGCATCATGGGTTGGTATGTCACAATCAAGAGATTACATAATTGACGTTTCGACATACAGTAATTTTGAATATCTATTACCAGGTTATGGAACCGTAAGTTTAGGGACAGAATCCACATTTACATATATTTCAGGTTTATCAGCTTCAGTTAGATATTACTGGCGGGTAAAAAATCAATTTTCTTACATTCAATCTTTTACATCTAGTAGTTCAGGAACAGGAACTGCATCTTGGGTAATAGATCCTCTTGTGACTGGTTATGTAATCGATGTTTCAACTTACAGTTCATTTGAGAATATTCTAAGTAATTTTCAAAATATTCAAATAGGAGCCATTTCTGAAGAGCCAAATTTCTTTATTTCAGATTACGGAACTGCTTCTTATCTGATGAGTGGTTTATCAGCCTCCACTAAGTTCTATGTTAGAATTCAGAAACTAATAGGTAAATTCGCTTATCTTAACTATAAATTAAATCTTTTTAAAGATCCTTATCTTGGTAAAATAATTGAGAGAGAAGTTTTCACGGAAGATGCCAGATATCTTGTTAGAAATAGAAGATTTGCTAGTTTGGTTGGTGCTAGAAAAACTTATTTAGAAGTCTATAAAAAGAATGTTTTAATGCCATCTGGTTATGCAACTGCATCTATATTCGCTTTTGATGATTTAGGATATACAGAAGATTCTAACTTATTAACAAGATATCTTCAAGCTATAAACTATTTAAACTCTTAGTCATTTTTTCATATAATAAGAAAAAGTTTTATCAATGGAAATTAGAATTGTCGATTTTGAAAGACTGTCTCGTAATTACAAAAAATATAGAGATGGTTTAGAAATGCTTGAGTTCACAAAAAGTGAGTATCTCAAAAAAATTGAACCTATAAAAAAAGAAATGAATCAAATCATTGCATCGATGCAAAGTGGTTTAGTAATGGATAATCGAACTCAAAAAGAAAGAGCTGAAAGGTTTCAAATTCTTCAAGAGCAAGTAGTGTCGATTGACAAAGAAGCTACCACTCAATTGACTAAGTTCAGAGATAAAATGACAAAAGAAGTTTATGCTGAAATGGAAGATATTATCACTGAGTGGTCAAAATCAAATAACATAGATTTAGTGATGGGAAAAATTGAATGTGTCTATGTAAAAGAGGACTTTGAAATAACTGATACAATAATTGAACTTTTTAAATCAAAAGACCTCTATGTCGATTACGTTGAAGAGACTTTAGAAAATGAAAAAGAGAGTGTTTAACTCTCTTTTTTTATTTATACAGGATTTTTTTCTAAATATTCAATGAGTTGCTTTCTCATATCTTTTACTTTAAATAACTCAGCTTCTTCTTCACCGGGTCCTATATGCACTAAGTATGCACCTCCAATTTCAAATCCCCACTCTTCCAAAATCAGGGCATAAAGAGAAAGTTGTATAGAATATTCGTTATGGTGATTCTTCCAAAACACATCAAACGGTTCTAACAATTTCTCATAAGTTCCCTTCTGATGTTCATCATGAGTGAACTGTTTATTAGTTTTCCAATCAAGTATGAAAATCTTTCCTTTATAGAGAAACAAAGAGTCAATCATACCAGCTATCTTCCACTTCTTTGAAAATACCCTGACTTCAAATTTGACAGGTTCAAGTTTGTGCAAGTGCTTCGCAAATATTTTATTGAATTTATTTATTCTATGTATTAAATCTAAATTTGATGGAAGTGGTTTCCACAATCCATTATAGTAGTCTTCAATCCATTGATGAGTGTCGGTTCCTAAGTCATTAGCATAATCGTTCAATTTTTGCCATTCTTTTAAGATTACATCTTGATCAACTCCTCTTTCTTCAGCTTTTTTCTTAGACCAGAAATCACTTTCAAATGGTTTGTGAAACTTTTGAATAAATTTAGTAACTGAAATGAATTGGTCACCGTTGTAAGTATACTTGTGATACTTCGCATCGAATTTGAATTCCTCATCGAGAAAACAATCTAATTTTTGTAAAATTAATTCTTTCATATCTTTTTTATATATAGAAAAAAATAGATTGTTTATGAGTATTATCTTAATCATATTACAGAATCTAATTCCGGTAGTTGCGACCTTAACATTTATAAAAGCAATTCTAGAATATAGAAAAACTCAGTTGTGGAAAGAGTCAGAGTTTTTATCCAAAGAAGTGAAAGATTTCTTTTCAGATGAAAAGGTTAAAGTGGTTTTGACACTACTTGATTGGAACGCCAGAATAGTTAAAATAAATGAAAAAGATTTTAAAGTAAATGATGAATTTCTAATCGGTGCGCTAAAAACTCATAACCAAAAATCAAAATTTACACTTGAAGAAGCACATTGTAGAGATTTGTTTGATAACTTCTTCGATAAGTTATCACAATTTAATATACACTGTAAAAATGGATTAGTATCAGAACAAAAAATATTCAACTACTTTGAGTATTATTTTAATATCTTAACAACCTCTGAAAGAAAATCAAAAGAATTTAAAAGAACGATTGATAGATATTTAGACTACTACGATTATACAAATGTGACAGAACTCTTAGACAAGTTTGTCGAAACAAAAAAAAGAGACCTTTGAGGTCTCTTTTTTATTGTTCAGTTGTAGTATTGAAATAATCGGTATTGATTGAAGAAAGAATTTGCTCGTAAAGTTCTGAAATGTCTCGACCACCTCTCGCTTGTTGAATTAAATCAGATAACTCTGAAACGTTGTTTGAGCTTTGTCTACGAGTTCTTCTTCGTTGTTCATACTCTTCAAGTTCTTTCAATCGATAATTTATTCTATCCGAGTCATTGTGATGTGCGTATTCTCCGCCGAAAACATAATCTCTAATATCTTCTCTCCACTCAGCATGTTCACAAATTATATACTGGTCTAGAATTTCAGAGTAGTTGCATCTATCTGGGTGAGCTGAAATATCTAAATAATCTAATCTAACAGTTTCACCTCTATGTCTGTAAACTTTATCATAGTCGTCATATACTAAGTAGTTCCAATCGTATTTACTTCCATCTGATGAACATAACGTAAAGTGGTCTCTTCCTTCTGGTCTAAAATTAGAGAAAATACCAGTGTCTGGGTTAAAAAATTTGAAAGTATCCATATAAGGATAATATCGGAAGTCAAAGTTTTTTAGTTTAACTTCTAATCTTAGAATCTTTTTATCACCACCAATTCTTTCGAAACCAAGTGAATTATACCAGTTTTGTTGAGTTCTGAAAACATATCCATTTTCAGTTGCCCATTTTTTGAAATAAAAAGCAAGTTGCTCATCGTTGATAGTATAGATTCTATCCATTATTTTATTACCATCGAAGTTCCAAAGAAGAGCTCGACCCATAACACGACCAGAGTCATTCAACATAGCAATCATTGATATTTTATCTGGATTTTCGACATAAACATCAAATAATCTTTGACAACTATCATATCTCATACAAGAAACTCCTAAACTACCAGAGTCACTTGCATGTTCCTCATAGTGATAATACCTTCTGATATCTTCACCTTTAAAAATTTCAAAAGTGAATTTTGGTTTGTTAGATTCGGCTCTAAAGAGGTTTGAGAAAATCTCAACATCTTTTGCTTGAATGTTTTTGAAAACTTTGGAAATAAAACCACCTGGTTTTACATGAAATCTGCGACCAGAAGACCAATAGGTATCTGGTTGAATCTGCCCCATTCTTTCACTTGTAAGATAAGAAATTCGTCCAGAGTCTTGAGAGGAAACAGAAATAAAATTGACAGGATCATCAACTAAATCGTCTTTAGAATGTCTTCGTTTAAGAAGTAAATCAGCAACTACTGACTCGCCTTTAATTTGTTCAAGAATTTCTCTAAGTCCGTCAGAGATAAAAAGGTCGTATGTTTTTCTTTCGTATGGCATAAATTTATGTTTGTGATACAAATATAGTGATAAATATCAAATTGTCAAATTAAATATTGTTGAAAGTTAGAATTCTTACTTCTTTGTTATTGTGAAGCTTTTTTATTGAATAATATAACTTTTGACCTTCGTGTGTTAAATCACGAAAAGAGCAAACCCATTGAGAACCGTCTTTAAATTCATAAGAATGTTCATTCCAACCTAAACAGATACAAGTTGTTAGTGGAATTGATTGTTGTAATTCAGAAATATTATTAGGAAAGTATCTCATTTCAAACTCATTGTTTTCAATTTGATCTGAAATGAAATCATCTACAGTATTAGGAAAAGTTTTGTTTCTGATAGAGACATCATCTGAAATCAAATTTCCAGTAAGATTGAGTCTGCAGTTTGAGAGAATATATGGTTTGTTTAGCAGGTCTTGAGTTTCAAAAGCAACTAGATAAATCAGAGTCTTGACATCATCGACTCTATCAATAAATTTACCAACATGAGGAAAATTTACAAAACCGGTATTATCCTCTCTTAACATTAAAAAATTTATTTAAAGTTCTTATAATCTTTTTGAGTAAATTATCTTGAATTTTTTTTGGCATAGGAAATCTTCCGTGATTTCCCATACTATCGTAATCTGCACAATCTCTTAACATAATCTAATTTTTTTATTCTTACTTTTTAGATACCAAGTGCCTCCAATAAAGAGTTTCTAACAGCCCACTGAGTAATCTTTATTATACGGTCTGTCTCGTTTTTGATAATATGTGAGTCCTGTTTGTTAAACAATCTCATATACGTTCCGAAAGCCCAAAAGGCATCTAAGTAAAAATCTTCTTTTACTTCTTTCATTGATTCGGAATCTTTATATAATTGAGAACGTTGTTCTTTTGTTAATCTGATAAGACCATCACTATCAGCAAATCGAACAGAGTTCTTAAACGCATCAAATTTACGGTGATTGATTTGTGGAATTTCTTCTTTTTCCCCTAAGATAACCTGACGTATTTTAGAAAAAAGTATACGGTGGCCAACTAAGTTTTGAAGAGATTCAATTTGCTCATCAAAGGTTTCACCATTTAGACCAGTTGAGGCAACATCAGCAGCTTCGGTAACACCAGTCAAATGCTTTCGAGACATACCAACATTGTTTGCTCCGATGAAATAATATTTTTCAGAGTGTAGACCAGCATGAAAACTAAGTCTACGAGATTTATCAGTTGAATTCAGGATATAAAAGGATTTGTAAAAACGAACACCGCCTATTTCTACACTATCTGAGATAAGTTGTAGATACTGTTGACCTTTTCTAATAATCAACTGATATTTAGAAATAGTAAAGTTTTGCTCAATAAGTTCAATCTTATCTTTAAGATATTTTACAATATCAAATATCTCATATCGTTTTGATACGTTTGCAATTTGAGTAACACGACCGTTATACTTTGTGATAACTTGATTTTCAACTTTCTCAACAGTAATCTTTTCGATTGAGTTGAACAGTTCTTGTTTGTTGTATATTCTAAATCCTCTCATAGGACAAATATAATAAACAATTTTAATATATACAATAGGCTATGAGATTTTTAAAAGAATACAATCAATTTATTTTAGAAGAAGTTTCTAGAAACGAGCCAATTCCGGAAATCATTGGAGTTGATAGAGGCTTAGCTGTTTTTGTAATTGGTGCGCCAGGCATTGGTAAATCTTATTTTGTAACAAATCACATACATTCTAAAAATCCAAATATTAAAGATTTCTCAACTGATGATGTGTCACTACTATACACTAAAGATCCTAATATTTATTACAAAGGTAGAGAATTACCAGAAGGCGGTAGAACTAAAAATGCATCCGAGTTAAACTTAGATAGAATGGATAAGTTCATGGAAACAGGTCAGAACTTTATTTATGACACGACAGGAGCTGGAAAAGAATTTACTGACAGAGGTTTCGAACACATTAAAGAAATTTATGATAAAGCAAGAGATTGTGGGTATAAAATTGTCTTTATTCATCTACTTTCAACTTTAGAAACATCAATCGAACAAGATGCTTTAAGATCTCGTCACGTTGATCCACATTACATTCAGTGGGCTTATGCTAAACAACAAGGTGGTGAAGTAGATGGTCAAAAAGTTGAAGGAAATATTCAAAGATATAAAGCATTAAATCCTGATGAGTATTATTTAGTCACATCAATTGACCAGAAATATAAATTCTATAAGTTTATCGATGGTAAACTCGCTGTTAGAAAAAATGACAGATATGTTCTAAAAGAAAGTGTTGATAATAAAAATTCTACAGATCAAATAGTTGAAACTATGTTAGATTTAATCGAAGATGGATATGATATAAAATTCATATCACATACCGGAAGTATGACTTATCAACAATATTTAGATGGTCAACTAATGCAATCACAATTTAAATTGAGTAGTGGTGTTTTAACTTATCAATTTATTATTAGATTTACAAAAAACGAGAAATTTAAGAGTTATGAAGATTTTGTTAGAATTTGTGATGAAATGCAAGTCGTAATTGGTAGACTTTCAGATTTAGGTTGGTCACTTTCAAAATTTAATGTAGATAGTTTTGAAGGATATAATAATGAAGAATTACCAGAGGCTAAATTCAATTACATCGAATTTAAGTTTAAAAAGAAAGACGAGAAGGTCAGTGAAAATAAATTTGATGTTGAAGAATTTAAGAAACATTTTTCAGAACAAACTGGACTTTATATTGATAATGTTAAAGAACATGATGATAATGTTTATGTTGAATTTGATTCGATTGATTATGATGGGGAACTTCCAAGAAATGTTGATGATAGATTAGAAAGAGTTGCGGAGTTATATGGTTTTGCAACATTTGATTATCGTTGGCCTCAGAAACATGTTTACTTCTTTTGGGAAGACTAACCTAATATCTTATCTATAAGTTCATTTCTCCAATCACCTTTACTTTGAAAGTCAGCTAAATAACATTGAATTGTTTTATAACCAACTGAACTTTCATTTACTGAACACGGTATTTTGACCCAAACAATCTTAGGATGATTTTCATGTTTGAATAGCTCATATGATTGACCTATCGTCAACTCATTTCTTTTAGATGTATTACTAACGCAAACAAAATTCATCAATTATATAAAAAGTTTTGATACTTATCTTCATCTTTTAAATCAACTTCAATTACTGTTTCTTTAAGTGGAGTAGTAAATGTTACAATAACAATGCTCAAATAGTTACTCTCAATCCCTTCGAGAAGCTCATTTAAAAGTATCTCTCTTTCTTCATCTTTGGTCATTTGAACTGGTATACTTACGTCTAAATTTATTTTCCAAGCAACTCTCTTATTGACAAAAGACAAAACAGATTGTTTAAATACGTTAGGTTGTCTAACTAATCTCTTGTGAGCAAAAAGTGAAAAAATAACAACTCTTACTATGTAATTGTGGTAGACCTCATTTATATCCAGTTTCATATTTAATATATATTA
>JACCDO011664494.1_pt1 | contig 20840 bp, 21 predicted proteins | sample 7446101 | NCBI WGS metagenome assembly JACCDO01 (sample SAMN15323440, study PRJNA562643) | freshwater metagenome | isolation source: river surface water | place: USA:Blue River Watershed | collected 2017-08-16
AGGTGGTCGTGTATCAATTATGAATGCCAGTAAAACTAAAGCTGGACAAACTAAGGAATGGGCATTATGGAATATGACAGGTCCTTATCAAGATAAATTATCTTTTTGGAGATATAATGGTGATGGTGCTAATGCTGGACCTGTTTTAGATATTTTTGATGCAGGTTATACTAAGACATATGGTGAAGCTTATGTTACTAAAGAATTTAAAGTGGGTATTGATAATAATAGTCAAGAAGGTGGTAGAGTTTCTATTGTTAATACTGGAAAACTTAGAGCGGGTCAAACTAAGGAATGGTCAATATTCAATATGACTGGTGCTTATGGAGACAAGCTTGCATTTTGGAGATATAATGGTGATGGAGCTAATGCTGGACCAGCTTTAGAACTTTACGATAATGGTAATGTAACTGTTAAAGGTGGTTTAAATATAAATGGTTCTGTAACAAATAATGGTCTAGGTTTTAAGTATTTATATATGAAACTAGGGGGAAGTTATAAAGCACCTGTTGTAGATGAAAATAATAATCCTTTATCATTTAATGATTGGGTTGTGCATTCTAATTTTTATCATCACGAAGGAAGTCGTATAGGTGGTGGTATACCATTTGTTAGCTCAGATAATAATTGGTGGATTCATAATCCTGATGGTGGAACTTGGGATCATGTTAATTTATTATGTATACCAAAAAGTTGGTTTTCATATGTATCTAAACCATTAAATGTTGTTACAGGAGATAGATATACAGGTGGAGGAAGATACTTTTATAAATCTGATGGTATTTCACAATTATAAACTTTTTTGCTTTATTTTATTATTACAATTGGAAAAAAAAATGAAAATACTAATTAAAGAAATATTATTGTTAATAGGTAATGTTGAATAAACTTTTTCCAGAAACAAATTATGATAACTTACAATATGATACAGAAGGTTTATATTCTATTACAAATTATAAAGAGGCAGATACTATATCTTCAATAATTAAAAATAATTTTGAATCAAATAAAAATCTAAGAATTTTTGATGGTACTGGTGGATTGGGTGGAAATACCTTTTCATTTTCTAAAAATTTTAAAAATGTTACAACCGTAGAAATTAATAAAGAACGTTGCAACATGTTAATAAACAATGTTGGACAATATAAATTAGCAAATGTAAATATTATTAATGGTGATTCCGTTGAATATTTACTTAAAAATAAAGATAAATATGATGTTTATTTCTTTGATCCACCATGGGGAGGTCCTGATTATAAAAAACAAAAAAATTTAAGATTTAAAATGGGAGGTTATAAATTAGATGATTTAGTAGAAAAAATAGGTACTGATAAATTACTTCTATTTAAATTACCATTTAATTATGATTTTACTGAGTTTAGTAGTTTTAACTACAAGTTATACCAGGTAAATAAATATTATATAATTGTTATTTTATTATAAAAAAAATATAACTTAATATATATGAGTTTATGTACATATGATGTACTTTTTATAATAATTTTTTTCGTTTTCATTTACATGTTCTTTTTTAAAAATGAAGGTTTTCAATCAACAACTACTGGTTATCAAGCAGATGTTGAAGCCATTAGAAATTTATCAAGTATTGCAACACAATTAACTTCAAATAATACTGTAACAATGCCAGGTAAATTAAATATTACTGGTGGATTAGGTGTCAATGAAGGTATTGAGGTTAAAAATAATACTGATGTAGGTGGTCGTTTATCAATTCAAAATACATTAAAAGATGGTAAAAAAGATCAAACAAATAATTGGACCCTTTGGAATATGACTGGTGGTTATGGTAATAAATTATCCTTTTGGAGATATAATGGTGATGGTGCAAATGCTGGACCTGCACTAGATATTTTTGACAATGGTTCATCAAAAATGTATGGAAATTTAGAAGTTGATGGTTCTATAGATGTTAAAGGTCCTTCTAAAATTGCATCTGGTGTTGAAGTTATAGGAACTACTGATGTTGGTGGTCGTGTATCAATTAGAAATACATTAAAAGATGGTAAGAAAGATCAAACAAATAATTGGACCCTTTGGAATATGACTGGTGCTTATGGTAATAAATTATCTTTTTGGAGATATAATGGTGATGGTGCTAATGCTGGTCCTGCTGTTGATATTAATGATGATGGTACAACAAAATTTTATGGATCAGTTAAATTAAGAAATGGTGATTGGAGAGGTGGTGCTACTGACGTTTCTGTAGAAGAAGGTGGATGGGGTACATGGAAACCTGATTATATAATGTGTCCAGAAGGTTCATATGTTTGTGGATTACAAACAAGATTTGAAGGAAGCCAAGGTAATGGTGATGATACTGCTTTAAATGGAATAAGAATGAAATGTTGTAAATTTTAATTAATAAAAAAAATTGTTAAAATAACTTAAAAGAACTTTAATATATATATTTATGGGTAAAAAAATTATTCTTGGTGGCGGTGACGCCTTTTTAATCTCAGAAGATGACGTTAAATCTAAAGTAGTAGATTATTTATATAATACTTTAAATTTATCAAAGTATAGATATGTTATGTTAGATAATATTCAAAAACTAAAATCATTACAAGATAATGAACATTATGTGTCACCAAATTATAAGGGTCATAATTATTTTTTAATTTTCATGACTATACAAAATAGATCAATGTGTTTTTTAATTGATAGAAAAAAATTATCATATCATAAAAATCAAGTAGACTTACATAGTTTATTTTTACCTAAGATTAATGTTAACACAAATAGTAATCTATTTTCTGGTAGTATTTTTGAAGGTAAAATTGTTAAAAAAGATGACAATTTTTATTTTTTAATTCAAGATTGTTTCTGTTTAATGAATAAAAAGTTATTAGATATGGAAATTGAACAAAAAATGCAATATATTAATGAAATAATCAAATCAAATTTAGCTGGTGATAATATTTGTTCTAATTTTAGTTTTAAAGTAAATAAATTATACAAGTATAATGATTTAGAAAAACTTATTTATGAAATTATACCAAACTGTGGTATTTCAAGTAATGGATTAATATTTTATCCTAAAACATCAGGAATTGTTGTATTATATATTGATAAAAAAGTAGAAAAAGTAGAAATTGAATCCAAACAAGATGAAAAAATTACTAATAGATCTTTTGATATTATTTATAATTTTAAGGATTTTTTAAATTCTAGAACCTATTCATATGAAAAAGATGCAAAAAAGAAAATTTTATGGATTTCAAAAACACTTATACCAGACGTTTATAATTTATATGAAAAAAAAGAAAATCCTAAAATTGGAATTGCTCATATTCCAAATTTAAAAATTTCACATTATTGCTTAAAAAATATTACATCTAAACCAGTTCAATGTAATTGTGTTTATTCTAATAAATTTCAAAAATGGATTCCTTTATCTGTAATAAATTAATTTATTTAATTATTTTTTTAATATTATAAACAATTAAATTTGGCTCCAAAAAATGTTAAAAACACAATTTCAGTTAATGCAATAAAAAATAATACCATTTTTAATTAAAATTTGTGAAATAGAAAAAGATTTATCGGAATTATTAAAAATAAAATAAACACCAACTGCAACAATATATTTTGTACCTAAAATCATTTTTCTACAACTTTATCTGTTTCATCTAAATTTAATCAAAAAAATATTCTATTTTAATCAAAAAAATACACAATAACTGTAATATTATCCTGAGAACCTTTTTCTAATCCATAATTTGCTAATTCTTTTGCATAATTTCCACTAAAATTTTTAAAACTTAAATCTCTAATGAATTCTATTGCGGATTGATTAGTTAATGCATCCCATAATCCATCACAAGCTATTATTAAAAATTTATCTTTTGAATTTATTTTATATTTTATTATACTTGGTACATGTGTAACGTAAGGACAACAATCTAAATCACCAAATGATCTTGATAATGATAATGTTTTTACTCTCCAATCAGAACCATCATAATATATTTTTCCTCCTAATTGTTCAATTCTTTGTTTTTCTTCTGGTAAATTTGGTTTATGATCTTCAGTTAATTGTACAGCTTGACCATTTTTATTACATAATACAGCTCTTGAATCACCAACGTTTATTAACCATAAAGCATTTTTACTTGTTTCATCAACATAGTTAACTGCTACACATGCTGTTGATCCACAGTATTCTGCTGCTTTTGGATGTTTCATTTTTAAATTATTTTGTAAAAAATTATAAATTTCATTAACATAATTTATAAAGTCTTTTTTATTTTTATAAATATTACTTTTTAGTTTTATTAAAAAAAAATCAGGTAAGTTATTTTTTAAATATTTAGATACTCTTGCACCTCCATGACCATCAAAAACACCAAATAAATTTATAGGATTATATTGAACGTTATTATTATCCAAATTTATAAATGTAAAATGTTGATCTTCTTGTGTACTTCTTTTTCCTTGTAAGCTATAAGAATATACTCTCATTATATTAGGTTTGATTTTTTTTTTAACTAAAAACAATAATTACTTAAAAAAATATTTTTAAAATAAACTAATGATTGCAATATTTTTATTTTTAACTTTTTTTAACATTTATTTAATACCATATTTTTGTATTGATTATATTGATTTTTTTACTATTAATTACTTAATTCCTTTTATTAACTTTATACACAAATGTAAGGAAAATAAAAGAAAACTTGTTGTTGATGTTATAGAACAACAAATATCTTGTGAAAAAAATATTACACAAAATAATTTTGATTTTAATTTATTATTAGAAAATTTTAAAAATAACCTTATGTTTTTTAATGTTATGTTTGCTTTATATGAATTAAATAATGAAGAAAATGATGAAATTCCAGAACTAATTAATGAATCAATAACTGAATCAATAACTGAATCAATAACTGAACCAATAACTGAACCAATAACTGAACCAATAACTGAACCAATAACTGAACCAATAACTGAACAACAAAATAATGAATCAATAACTAAACAACAAAATAATGAATCAATAACTGAACAAGAAATAGAAACTAATATAAAGAATAGTAGATCTGAATCAGAAAGTACAGAAGATGAATCGACATTTATTAAAACAACTATTCAAGAAAATGAATTATCCGATGATTGTGATATAAATTCAGATACAATAATTGTTGAAAAGGTTGAGTAATTAAACACTTAAAAAAATAATTCTCATAGTATGTAGGGATGAATAATTATTGTACAAATTGTGGTAAATCCGGTCATATAAATAAAGATTGTACAGAACCTATAACTTCTTGTGGTATAATATGTTTTAATATTAAAAATATTTCAACACAAAAAATAGAAAACATATTATACAACAAGTTTATTGATATTGAAGATTTTAATTATAAAAATTTAAAATTCTTAAGCAAAATCTATAAATACAAAGATGACATAAAATTTTTATTAATTCAAAGAAAACATAGTTTATCATATATTGAATTTATTAGAGGAAGATATAATGAAAAAGACAATAAAAAGTTAGAATATTTGTTTTCTCTTATGTCTAAAAATGAAGTTGAAAATATTAAAAATAATGAATTTCAACATTTATGGGATGATTTATGGAAAAAAACAGCAAGAAGTAAAGCATTTTTAAAAGAGTTATCAATATCTAAAAATAAATTTAATTATTGTAAAAAAAATAGTTTATTTAATAATTTGGAAACAAAATATGAAACCCCTGAATGGGGTTTTCCAAAAGGTAGAAGAAACAAATATGAAAAAAATTTAGATTGTGCCATAAGAGAATTTGAAGAAGAAACAAACTATAAAAATTATATTTTATATGATAGAGTTAATTATATGGAAGAAGTTTTTAAGGGTACAAATTTAATAGATTATAAACATATATATTATTTTGCAGGATCTGATAGTGATAAAATAAATAGCATAAATGATACATATGAAGTAGGAAATATTGGATGGTATACTTATGATGAAACATTAAAATTAATTAGAAGTTATGATATATCAAAACTTGATATAATTAATCAAACATATTTTTTTATTATTTCATTATTAGAAAAAATAACAATAACTCCATCAAATAGTCCAAAAAAACAACAAGTAATTTCAGAGTTTATTTAATTATTATTATATAATTCTGGAATAATATTTGGTCTTTGTACAGTTAAGGGTCCATTTTTTGTACATATTCCTGCGACATTCATAGAATAATCATCACGACAAATATCATAACATAGTGCACCTTTTAATTGTTTATCTTCTGAACAACTTGCACCACCAACCCAAGTACATATACCTCCTGCAGTTTTGTTATAACCACTTTCGCAATTATCCCAAGATTTACATGCACCATCTGTACATGTTTTTCCACATGGATGTTTAATACAATCAGTTATACATATTCTTCCTAAACAACTTTTTCCACAAGGATGTTTAATACAATCAGCTACACATAATCTATCTCGATTATTACAATTTGATATGTATGTAGTTCCTCTTGGACCATTTAATTTTGCTGGTGTAGGTGGAACTGTATATGTATGTGATTTACAACTAGTTCCTGATTCGTCATAACCATCAGGACATTTTCCAAAACAAACACCATTAATATTTTGCATATTATATTCCGAACAGTTTTTAACACATATATTTTTATTAATTTCTGAATTAGAATCAATACCTTGATAATTATAACCAGGTTTACATTCATTTATAATACTTGTTTCAGGCGGTTTATTTGTTTGTTGTGTTGTATTTGTTTCAGGAGTTGCATTTATTTGTGGTGTTGTATTTGTTTCAGGAGTTGAATTTATTTGTGGTGTTGTATTTGTTTCAGGAGTTGAATTTATTTGTGGTGTTGTATTTGTTTCAGGAGTTATATTTGATATATTTGGAATTATTATAAAAATAAATATTAAAAATATAATTAGTAATAAAATTACAATTCCAATATACATATAATTATTTGAATTAGAACTTGACCCACCAAAAAAATTTAAATATTTCATTATATAAAATGTTACAAAAAAATTGATTTATTTAAAGAATAAACAGTTAATTATATTATATGGAAATTTCGTATGATATGATTATTAAATATTTATCAAAAAGTGATAAAAAACTATTTACAAATAAAAAACACATTCTTCAATATAGTGATAAGTTTCCTGAAATTTTTTCTAATTTATTACAAACAAAATTTTATAAATATGGTGTAACAATATTTGATCAAAATAATATTAATATATCATTATATATGTCAATTTTAACTTTATTAAATAAAGAATTTATTACATTTTCAGGAGAGGAAGAAATAGAATATTTAAATAAATTTAAAGCATCATTAAAAGAAAATTCAAGTAATTATGTTAATGATGCTGTCCAAAATATACAATTAATTTGTGATACATTAGATTGTACATTTATTATTTTTGATTTTAAAAATAAAGCTATTAAAATAGCATATTCAAATGATGTATGTAACCCATGGAAACCAATATTTTTATTAGCAAATTATGAAGAATTGTGGGAACCAATAATGTATGAATCTAAAAGAACTTTTTCATACAATAATCCAATATTTAAAAAAATATTAGTTGATGAAAATATTGAATATTTTAATGACACAAAAAAATACATATTAAATGATAACATTAAAGATTTTATTGATGAATTTCAAGAAACAAATAATGTTTTAGATAAATTTATTAATAAAAAAGAACAGGAAACAAATGATGAATTATCAACATTAAATAAAAAGACAAAAAACGAACTACTTGAATTATGTAAAACAAAAAACATAAAAGTAAATACAAAAATGTTAAAAAAAGAAATTGTTGATTTATTATTAAATAATTAATTTAAAAATCTAATAATATTTATAATGGGATTAGGACCAGATGTTTGGGGACCATATGGATGGAAGTTTTTTCATTTTATTGCGTTAGGATATCCTAAAAATCCTACTGAAGAAGATAAAATTAACTATAAAACGTTTTTTACTTTAGTTCCAAGTATTTTACCATGTTCAATTTGTAGTGGACATTATGCTAAAAATTTAAAAAAATATCCAATAACAGATGATATATTATCTGATCGTATTAAATTATTTAATTGGACAGTTGATATGCATAACGAAGTAAATGTTTCAAACGGTAAAGAAATTGTAAACTATGATGCAGCATTAAAACTAGTAATAAATAATTTTAATAGTTCAAATATTGATGAACATCAAATAACACATAAAAGTGTCCCAAAAACAAATCAAATACAAATAAATACAAAAAATAAAAAAAGAAATGAAAAATCTGATTTTACAAAATATTTTGTTCTTTTTATTGTATTAGTTATAATAATTGGTTATTTATATTATACAAAAAATAAAAATAAAACTATATAAAAAATAATTATGTATTATTTTTTATATGAGTAATATTGAAATTATTGAAAAACAAATTGATATTGTTATGCAAAGACTAAAAGAATTAAGAACAATGGGTATAACCGATCCATTTGATTTAGAAATGGATTTTATGAATAATATGCCAGAATTTTATGAAGAATTTCCTTCTATCATTAAAAGAATTTGCAGAGAAGAAAATCAAGATAATGCATATTTATATAAAATGATTAGTTTGTTAAAACAAGTTGAACAAGGAAATACAAGTTTAGGAGCAGTTGAATTATCATTAGGTAATGAATTAGCAGAAAAATTTGTATACCCAGTTGTTAATAAATTAGGTGGTGATAAACCTAAATAAAATTAGATAAAAATTTGTCTTTTTCAACATGATTTTTATCTATAGTTGTTTTAAGTAATTTATCTATTATTTCTTTATTAGTTTGATAAATACTATTTGATGGAGGATAAAACATTTTTATCCACCATTTTGTAGCTTCAATTTGTTTATTTTTGCTTTCATGAAATTTATCACCAAAATAATTATTTTCTTTAATATATTTTACTATTTCATTAATTAATATTTGTTGTTGATTAACTAATTTCGTATTAATGTATTTTAAATTATTTTCTAAATCTTCTGGTATATTAACATCAAGAAAAATATCATTTAAAAATAAATTAGAATCAATATCTTTTAATATTTTTTCTGTCATATCAGATAATTTTTTTGTTACTTTATCTGTTGTGTCATTTTTATATTTTTTACATATAATATATTTTTCTGATTCACTTAATCTTGATAATAAAGGTTTATATATGTATATTTCATCAAATAATGTTGATAATAAGTATATTATTTTTATTGTTACTGTTGTAAATGTATCATGAACTTTAAACACTAAATTACCATTTTTATTTAATGATTTTAAAATTACTAGTAATTCACCTAAAAATAATTTATAACTTTCATCTTCTTTACTATTAATTGATGAATAAATATTTTCAGAATTTGCTATTATAATATCTGAAGTTTTATTTGCTTTAATAAATTTTGCTGGCGATACATATTCATCTTTTTTTGTTAATTTATTTAAAAATTGATTTTGTTTATTTTTCTCAAATTCAAATTCTTTTTCTTGGTTAACATTTACATTACTAATGCTAAATTTTGATGAATTAATACCTAATATTTTTTCTGAATAATAAGCAATTGCATCTAAACAATCACTTGAATCATTTGTAACATTTGTAATACTTTTTGTATTTTTATCAATTATATTGAAAATAAATAATATTTCCCAAAATTTATAAAAATCACGACCAAATTTTAATTCTTTATTGTTTAAATATATTTTAGATAAATTTTCAATGTGTTCATCATAATCTTGTATAGTTGTTTCAAATTCATTAACAACATAATAAAATTCATTTTTTGTGTCTAATTTTTTTGTTATATTTAATGCTTCTCTTGTACGATCAATAAAATGATGATATCCCATCTTAAATTGAGGATGAGATTTAAAGGGTGAATATAACGTAAGATCTTCACTTTCTAAAATCTTATTACTTTTATCATTTCTTGATAAATCAAATATTAGTAATGGATACATTAATATTATTACGATATTATCTATAAATATGTTTTACAATTTTTTTTATATAAATTAATTTTTAAACTAAAACTAATTTTTACAAAAATATATTATTTATTTACCATTTTCTGGTAATACTTTGTTTTATTAAAAACAGCTAAATTATTTTTAATAATTTACCATTTTCTGGTTAAAAGGAAGTTGTTAAATTTAACTGCAGTAGCAGCACCAATTAATTGGGCTAATACGTAGGCAATGAAAAGATTAACTTCCATTTTGTTTTTCATGAACATTGCAAATGATACAGCAGGGTTAAAATGAGCACCAGAAGTACTTGCACCAAAGTAAATTGCGGCAAGTAAGGTTACAGCAACACCAATTGCACCAACTGAAGCATCAGTTAAGGTGTGGAGAATGACGGATAAAAAGAAAAAAGTTCCTAATATTTCAACAATAACTTTTACTAAGTCAACCATTATATTAAAAACTAGATTTTTTTTTTTAAATTTAAATTAAAATTATTAAAAAAAAAAAAATTGAAAATATTATATAAAAGTTTTATATTATTAATTATAATGTCAATAAATATTGAGCTTAATTCCAAAGAAATAAATATAGAAATTTGCAAAAATGTATTAAAAATGTTAGAAAGAAGAAATGTTATAAATTCATCACAAGAAATTTTTGATCAAATTATTAATGATATTAATAACAAGGCTTCCCTTGAATTTTTAGTTAAAGATAAAACTAAATACAGTCTTTATATTGTTAATGCTAAAATTAGTTCAATCACACAAGGTACTCCATTAGATGATTTTTTATCTAATAATTTAGATATGCATAAAATTATTGTTATTAAAGAATGTTCAAAAAAAGCAATTAAACAAATTATTTCAGATTATAAAAATGCTGAATTTTTCTTTGAACATGAAATGTTAGAGGATATACCATCAAAAGTATTTATACCTAAACATCAACTATTATCAAAAGATGAAGTATCAGAATTGTTAACAAAATTTAATGAAGATGAATTATCAATTATTTATAGTACTGATATGATGTCTAGATATTATAATGCAAGTATTGGTGATATTTTTAGAATTATACGTCCTAGTGTTACATCAGGTAATAGTATTTTTTACAGAAGAGTTCATCATGGTTCATTAGATATTTTATTCTAATTATTTTATAATTTAATATAATATGTCAACTAAAGAAATTTTTTCATTAATAAAAGAAAATAAATTTAAAAACCTTGAAGAATTAATAAAAAATAATAATAATATTAATTTAGATATTCATGATGAAAATTATAATTATTTAATTCATTATTTGATTATGTTTAATCAATTAAATATTATTAAATTAATACTTAAAAAAAATATTAGACTTGACGTTCTTGATATTGATGGGAGAACTATTTTATATTATCCTATTAAATTTAATTATATTGATGTTTTTAATGTTTTACTTGAATATAATAAAAAAATTATTGGTATTTCTATTATTGACATTAAAGATAATTTAGGTAATACTGCATTACATTATGCTTGTGTTTTAAATAATATAAATATGGTTATTGAACTTGTTAATAATAATAGTGATCCATTAATTAGAAATAATGAAGGTGAAAATGCATTACATATTGCACTTAAATATAATCGTAATGAAATCATTGAATATATTATTAACAAAAATAATAATTTGAACATTAATTTTTTATCAAAAACTGGTGAAAATTTTTTACAATTAGCTGTTTCTTACCAAAATACTACTATTTCAACATTATTAATTGAAAAAACTAAAATTAATTTAAATAATCAAGAAAAAGATTATGGCACTACTGTTTTACAACAACTTATTGTTCAAAATAATATTAAATTGTTTAAAAAAGCAATTTCTTATGGAGCAAATATTAATCAACAAGATTATTATGGTAATACATCATTAATTTATATTTCTGGAGACAATAATGTCGATTTATTTAATTGTATTTTATCTTATGAAAATACTAATTATAACTTAACAAATATTGAAGGTGATACATCATTACATATTATTCTTGATAAAAATAATAAATTACCAAAATATATATTAGAAAAAATAATTAAAAATACTGATTTAAATATTCAAAATAATTTTGGTAAAACTTGTTTATATTTATTAATTACAAATAACTTATTTTTAGATTTTTCAGATATTCTTATTAACAAAGAATTAAATATTTTTATTTTTGATAAAGATAATATATCAATTCATGATTTAATTGAAAAAAATCAATATAAAAATGAAATTTATAAAATTATTATTGACTCCTATTATAATTTTTTACTAAATAATAATGATAAATTAAAATTAGATTGGGAAATTTGGTGTGGTAATAATATTTCTGATAAAATTAAAACATTAAATAAACTTAAAAATAATGAAGCTATCTGTAAACAAAAAATTAAGGAAATTATTTTTACAGATAAAAGATCAATTCCAAATATTAATACATATAATTTAAGTATTGATAATGGTATTTTTGTTAATACATGTTATTATACAGGTAGTACAATTGATATATTATTTGGTATTTTATTTTTACATAATAAATACAATAATTATGGACTTAATTTAATTTTAGAATATCCATTAACAAAAAATGATATTTTATTATCATATTATAAAAGTATTGGTCTCGATTTTGATTTTAAATTAGATTTTATTAATTTTGAAATTTTATGGAGTTTTCAAAAATTATTTTTTCCAATTAATTTTGAACAAAATTTTATTAAAGTTATGAAAATTAGTAAATATATTATTATTCCAATTGGTATTGAAACTAGTAAAGGATCTCATGCAAATATTTTATTCTTTGATGTAAAAAACAAAATATTAGAAAGATTTGAACCAAATGGTGCAAATGAACCAAAAGAATTTAATTATAATTCTGGATTACTTGATAAACTTATTGCTAATAAATTTTCTAAAATTGATCAAAATATTATTTATAATATTCCAAATAATTATTTACCAATTATTGGTTTTCAAATTCTTGAAAATTTTAATGAAAATAAATGTAAACGTATTGGTGATCCAAATGGTTTTTGTGGTATATGGTGTATATGGTGGATTTATCAAAAACTTAAACATCCACAAATTGAATCATCTAAACTTGCAATTGATCTTATTAAAGAGTTAAAACTTAAAAATATTAATTTTAAAAATTATATTAGAAATTTTAGTAAAAATGTTACAGATTTAAGAGATACCTATTTAAAAAAATATAATTTAGATATTAATGATTGGATAGTTGGTAATTATGATAATAAGACACTAGAAAATTTTGACTTTGAAATAACAAAAAAATATTCAGTTATTTAATCATCATTTTTTCTTAACATTTTTTTTATAAATGGCATTAATAATATAAAACAACAACAACAAATACTACACCACATCATATTTTTAAATAAATTAGTAATAAATGTAAATGGTGATGTTATAATACTAATTACATTAGTAAATTCTTCTTTTTCTTTTTTACTTTTCATTATTAAAATATAAAATATATTTTATATATTTTATATTTAATATATTTTTAAATAATAAAGTTTGATTGATCTTGTTCATTTGTATCAACGCTTGTTAATTCTTCTTTACTAGTTTCAAAATGATCTTTTATTTGTTCTTCTGTAGCAAAATCAAGTAATTTTCCAATAGTTTTAATTTGTATATCACCTGAATTTATTCTTTTATTTAATATTTGAACTAATACATAGTCTCCAACTTTTAATTTTTGATTTTCTTTATTTTTATTTTTAAAGTTATCTAAAACATCCCATATAGTATTATCAATATTATCACGAGGAATAAATGTTAATATTGGACCATTTATAACAACAACTAATTCTATATTTATTACTTTAACTTGTCCAATTATTATTGAATTTTCTATTGGTAAACATAATTTGCAATGATATTTTATATTATATAAAACATTTCCTGATAAATTTTCTGGTTGCATTATACCATCACCATATGATAGTATTTTATATACTTCATCAACAAAACCATTTTTGTTGCATTTTTTTTCTACTTTTTTTTTTAAATTTATTTTTAGTTGATTTTTCAAGTCAGAATTAATTTGATATGGTTCTAACATTATTCTTGTATACTGTGCAATATTTTTATACGGAGAAATTGGCTTCATTATAAGTATAATAATATTTTTTTATATATTTTTTTTTCAATATTTTTTATTCGCTAGAATCTAATTTTATTTACGAATCTGATTTTTTCATCATAAACATTGCAATTATTATAATTAAAATTAAAACAACTACACCAATACCAGCATATAACATTGTGTTATTACTTGAATTTGTTGTAGTTGTGGTGGTGGTTGTGGTTGTAGTTGCAGCAGGTGTTACTGGAGGAGTTACTGGAGGAGTTACTGGAGGAGTTGCTGGAGGAGTTGCTGGAGGATTTGCTGGAGGTGGATTATTATTTGTAGTTCCACCAGTTGCACCAGTAGTTGAACCTCCAGAATTACAACTTTGTTTTAAATCAATTGCACCATTTGTACTTGCTGATACATCACCACCAATATTCATCATATTAAAACAAATACTACCAACTGCAGAATCAGTACCTTTCCAAGTTATTGGTCTATTTAATGTACATTTAGAATCATTAGTTTGTGCAAGTTTTTGAGGTTCAATTTGACCACCATTTGCATCTGCAAAAAGTTTACTATGAACTTGATATACACTATTAATACAGTTAACATCTGGGTAAGGATTTAATTTACCACTATTATTACCAACAACATCAACTAAATCAGGATTTAAACCATATATTTGATCTCCTAAAGGAGTTTTATATAATTTACTGGTATCAGTTGCAAAACTTCTTTCATTTGCTTTTAAATTTTGAGGAAATGTATCGTCATTTGATCTATTTCTTAAAACATAATCTGCAAATCCAGGACTATTATTTGTTGGATTTTTTGTATAAAAATTAGCACATGCAGGTTGTGCATTTATATATTTTTTATCAGTATTATCAGCATAAAAAGCTTGACCAGTACCATTATCATCTTCTAATGAACAATTTTGTGAATTAATTACTGATGATGATGTTGATGGTTTACCATCTGCACCATTAAATGGTGCAATACTTACTTTATATTGTTCTATTTTATTAGCACTTCCTTTTACTAAACTATTAACTCCTGCAATCCCAATACCAACTGTTGGTTGCCAAGTACAACAAGCTCTCTTTTTTAAAGAATGTTTAAATTTACTTGAATATCTTGATGCTGCTTCAGGATGTATACTATACTTGGTTAAAGCCCAATTTTGAATAAATTTTCCTAAATCTGTATCAGTATTTAAAACTAAATCATCTTTAACTATTGTGTTTCCCATTAATATTAAGTAATAAAAAAAATATTAAATAAAAAATAAAATCTAATTATTTTTATATATTTAAAAAATGGGAGGTAAACAAAGTAAAGATATTACTAGACAAGAAATTGAAACTTCAATTAATACAACCATACAAAATTATAATAAAATAGCAACAGATATTATTAATAGTCAAATTACTACATCAACTATGACACTGGTTAATGAAAATGCACAAGCTATTGCTGCTGCTACAGGTGGTGGAAATGCACTTACTTTAGGAAATTTAAATGTATCAGGTAGAGGTTCCGTTTTTAATATAACACAAAGAGTTGATGTTAGAGCAACAAATCAAGCTGTTTCAAATATGACACAAGATTCATCTGCAATGGCAAGATTAGCATCACAAATAAATAATGATGTTATGAGTAAATTACAAAATGATGCTGCATTGACACAATCATTACAAGCAGCTTCTGATTTAAGTAAATCAACAAGTACTGCTGGAGGTTTAAGTGATATGGTTGGAAAAGTTATGGACACAATGGGAAGTGTATTAACACCAGGAACTACAATGAATTCCGAACATGAAACAAAAATTAAAAATTCGGTGATGATGAATTTAAGTAACACAAATATTAGTGAAACAAAAGTTAAAAATCTTGTTGAATCTAATATACAAAATACAATTTCACAAAAAAATGCTGCTTCATGTAATATTAATACATCAGCAAACAATACACTTACAGTAGGAGATGTTGTTATTGATTCTGGTGGACAAGCAGTTATTACACAAATTGCAAATGTTAATGCATTAAATAGTTGTGTTCTTGGAGCTGCACAAACAACAAAAATGGTTTCTGATATTACATCAGGAAATGATACTAAAAGTACTACTGATACAGGAAATAAAACTACAGCATCACAAGGAATGAGTGCAGATAGTACAATTTCAGAAAAAACTGAAACACATGATGCATTTGGACAAATGATATCTTCTTTTAGTCCTTTTTCATCAATAGGTGGAAGTATAGCATGTATTGTATGTATGATTGTAATAGTTTTTTTAGTGATGACAATGATGGGATAAAAAAATAAATACTTTGAAAATAATAATTATAAATTATTTTAATAAAAATATCTAAATAATTTATAATAATGACAGATAATGGTGTATTAATGAATGATAAATTTATTTTAATAATTTTAATTTTTGTATTAATAACTTTATTTTTAATGAATAAAAATAGTAAAGTAAACTATGAACAATATCAAAATATTCATGAACAATTTCAAAACAATCAAGAACAAACAAAATATTTTAAATATGTGTTTAATGGTGATGACTTTAAAAAATATGAATTACTCACATTTTCACAATTAAATTTTGATTTACAACAACAAATATTAAATAAAATTGTAAATAATCAAATTATAGCTAATAATGAAACATTTCAAAATGTTGATAATAATTTAACAAATGATTCTAATGTTCCTGAATCTAGTTCTAGTTTCCCTGAAAATAGTTCTAATGTTTATGAATCTAGTTCTAATGTTTATGAATCTAGTTCTAATGTTTATGAATCTAGTTCTAGTGTTTATGAATCTAGTTCTAATGTTTATGAATCTAGTTCTAATGTTTCTGAAACTAGTTTAGAAGCAAGTTCAGAAACACCTAAAATAATTAATTACTATCAAGATATAATAAATGCAGAAACACTACAATCAAATATTGATTCTGGATCAAGATATATGCCTATAAATGATCTTTTGTTTGCTGTTAGATCTAATAAAATGCTTGATGAAAAAGTATTAAGTTATAAACCGCAATTATTATTTGATGAAAACGATACTGTTAATTATTCAGTATTAAATTTATCAAGAATAAGTCCATCAATAAAATCAAAATTATCATCTTATAATAATATATTATTATTATCTATACCAAATGATGAATTTAATATTAAAAATAAAAATGTTTTTGAATCTGCTATAATAAAAGATAATCAAATTTCATTTAAAAATGTTAAATTAATTCAAATAGATGATTTACCTATATCACTAATTAAATTAACTGAAGGTCCTTCTAATATTACTATTGAAAAAGAAGAAGTCTTTGTTTAATTATTTGACCATAAACTATTTATTGTTTTAGTTGATACTTTAACATCATAGTTTTCTTTAATAATAATCCTTGCATATTTTGGATCTGTTGTTTGATTTTTTATTGATTTAATAAAATCAATAAATTCGTCAGAGTATTTATTTTTTTTAACTTGTGTACTATTAATAACATAATTTAATTCTTTTCCATTTGTTGTTTGGTTCCATCCAAAAATAGCTATTTTATTTCTATCAACATCATCATGACATTTAGAACATAAAGTTACTAAATTATAATTTGAATCTTTTTGAATATGTAATAATGATTCATTAATTTTTGATTCATTAAAGTCTTTTTGAAAATTAATGTGATGTGTTTCTAAATTTTCTTTTGTTTTACAAATTTCACAATCAAATAAATAATTATTTGAATTGTATTTTGATTTTTTTACTTCATTAATATTATCGTAATCATTTAATATATCTGCTGTTATATTATTAAAATTATTATCTTTCATTAAAAATTTAGCAACAGTTAAACCATAAAAAGATTCTCCTTGACCATCAGATAATTGTCTATCAAAAATTAATTTTTCATTTTGAGAATCACAAGTTATTTTTAAATGTTTTGCTTTAACATTTTTTAATTTTTTTACAGCTTCTAAATTTGATAATTTATGTAAATGTGTAGCTGTGATAAATGATGTATTAGTTTCTGATAATGTTTTTAACATATATGCCACAATTATATTTGCTGATTTTTCTTCAGTTCCTTTACATATTTCATCACCGATTACCATTGTATTTTTATCGTTTCTTTTTAAAATTGATGTTAATTCAATCATTTCAACCATAAATGAACTTAACCCTCTATGTAAATTATCATTACCAGTAATTCTTGTAAACAAACTTTTATAAGGCATAAATTCAAATGTTTTTGATGCAGTAAAATAACCTATCTGAGCTAATATTATATTTAATCCAATTGATTTCATTAATGTTGATTTACCAGAACTATTTATTCCATATAAAAGTATCCCACATAAATCATTTGGACCACCTAAACCAATATCATGTGTTTTATATTCAAAATTATTATTTATATTTTCAACAATTGGATGTCTTAATTGTGTTGATTTAAAATATGATATATCATTTTTTTTTATTATTGGTTTTGTATAATGATTTCTAATTGCACAATTTGCTCCAGAATTAATAAAATCAATAAATGATATTTTTTTTGACCAATATTGTAAAACATCTGAAAATTCTTTTGTTATTATTTCTAATTCTTCAATAAATTTTTGTTTTGTTAATTTTGCTAATTCAATTTTTAAACCAACAACTGATAATGATATTTCTTTTATTTTTTTACAATTTATTTTTGTATATGAACTTGTTGGTAAAGGTGTAAAAACTAAATCATCAACATTTAATTTTATTCCATTAATATCTATTTGTTTAATATTTTTTAAATTTTCTTTTAACATACTACATCTTTTTGATGTTACCATTAAATAATGACCATCACGTTCATTGTATTTTATTTGAATTAATGATGCATCTTTTTTTGATTCAATGTATTCTGATAATTTTAATTGTAATTCTTCCATAAAATTATTTGATGCTTTTATTTCGTTATATACTTTAGTAATTTCAGAATATTTGTTGTTTAAAAATATATTTTTATCATAGTCATTAAAATTACTAAAATTTAAATTTGAAATAATATTTAAATCAAAAATATTTTTAATATAATTTAAAAAATTTTCTATATTTTCAGTATTTTTATCAATATTAAATATTTTATTTTTATTGCTAAATTCTACTATTTTTTTAATTTGATAGTATGATAAATATAATAAATTTAATTCATATGGATGTAATATATTAAGTTCAAGTCTTCTTATTAATCTTTCTAAATCATTAATATCTTCTAACAAATCATTTAATATTTTATAATTATCATTTAATGTTATTTTATTAATTAATTCATATCTTTCATTTAAATCATTAATTTCAACTAATGGTTTTGTTAATTGTTGTTTCAAATATCTTTTACCAATTAATGTTTTTGTATAATTTATTATTTCAAATAAACTTCGTTGGGTTGGATTATTATTAAATACATCTAATTGTTCCAAAGCATGATTTCCTAAATATAAATAATTATTATTTAAAAAATGTTCTGGTAATTTTAATGAATTTATCAAATTTTCTTGATGATACTTAACATATTCAAAAATATTTGTTAATGATAATCTAGCCCAATTATATTGATGTAAATTAGTTAATTCAAATATATTAGTATAATTTTTAAATATTTTTTCAAAAATAGTTTGTTGATATGAAATTTTATTCGCATTTTTATAATTTACATAAAACAACATTTTTTCATTAAATCCTAAATACTCTATTATATTTTTTAATGTCATATTTTGTATTTGATCTGTTTCTTTTATTGTTGTGTGTATTAAAACTTCTTTTGGAGATGTTGTTTCTAAGTATCTTAGTGAATCATCTAATGCAAACATTATATCATTATCATTTGAATATGTTTCATAAAAACTACCATATCCTGTAAATATATCATATGAAGATAAACCAATACATAATTTATTTGAAACTTTTTCTATTACCATAGAAATAATATTTGAAGATTTATTATTATTTTGTATACTTGTTGAATTAATAAATGTACTTGGTGAATATATACCAGTAACTTCTCTTTTTGGTTTTGGAGGTTCTGATGTTTGATCAATAATTACTACTGTATAATTTAAACCACATAATTTATCAATAAAAACTTGTATTACTTCAACAGGAAATCCAATCATTCTTGGATTACTTTTTGATACTGGCTCTTTACTATTTTTTTTTGTACATACTACATTTAAATTTGAAGCAAGACTAATTAAATCTAAACCATCTACATCACATGAATAACATTCATGAAATGCACCTACTTGCATAAGTATAATAGTTTTATTTTTACCATATATTTCTGAATAAAAATTATGAATTTCAAAATAATCTTTTACTAAAATTTCTTTACTATAATTCATTAATTATATATAATTATATTTTTTTAAATACTTTTTATATTTTTTGCCTCCTCGTAGAATTTTATAAAATATACTTTTTTAGTTTGAAAATAAAAAAATATAAAAATTTATTGTATATGGAAAATAATTTAAATTTTTCTAAAACTGTTACTGAATCTGTTACTGAATCTATTGTTGAACAATCTACTGAATCTGTTACTGAATCTATTGTTGAACAATCTACTGAATCTGTTACTGAATCTATTGTTGAACAATCTACTGAATCTGTTACTGAATC
>JACCDO012194893.1_pt1 | contig 20840 bp, 9 predicted proteins | sample 7446101 | NCBI WGS metagenome assembly JACCDO01 (sample SAMN15323440, study PRJNA562643) | freshwater metagenome | isolation source: river surface water | place: USA:Blue River Watershed | collected 2017-08-16
GTTGGCCGCAATAAACTTGGCGGCGCCAAAGAGTAAACGGTCAACACGCAGCGCACGCAGCAGACAGAGCCGTTGCAACTCGGTGGTTTTACTTGACCTAGTAAGTGAGTGAGTGAGTGAGTGAGTAAGAGTGAGTGAGTAAGAGGTGAGTGAGTAAGGTGAGTGAGTAAGGTGAGTGAGTGAGTGAGTGAGTAAGCCAGTGCGTGAGTGAGTAAGTAAGCCAGTGAGTGAGTGAGTGAGTGAGTGAGTAAGTAAGCTAGTGAGTGAGTGAGTAAGGTGAGTAAGCAAGTGCGTGAGTGAGTAAGAGGTGAGTGAGTAAGCCAGTGCGTGAGTGAGTAAGGTTCTAACCATTCACCGGGCATTTGTTCCATTTCCGGCTTGCCGGACATGTACCAAACCTTCCAATCCCTGTGTCCCTGCTCGAAGCTAGTGACGATCCCTTGGAATCCCGCGATCTTATCCATTTCCGTGATATTATCCCAAGTAGTCGCTGCTAGCCAATCTGGCGCGGGATTTGCTCGTTGCAAGGACCGGTCCGAGAGGCCGGCACCGTAAGTAAAGAAGTTGAACTCTTCCTGGTTGATGTTACCGGCGGTTTCCATGATTTTAATGCACAATTGAAGGGAAAAGAGCAGTTTGTGGGACTCGAAGAGGCCGCGGCAAGTGTATTTGTACACGGAATAGGTGTGGAAGTTGTTGATGTCATCACAACGCTTCGCAACGGGCACATCGAGACTGCCTACGCGGCTGCTGTCGATAGACAAGTTGAAGAGGTCCACGTACGCGTCCAGGGAGAACTGGTACATAGGATCGACTAGGAGTGAGTGAGTGAGTAAGAGGTGAGTGAGTAAGAGGTGAGTGAGTAGGTGAGTGAGTAGTTGAGTGAGTGAGTGAGTGAGTGAGTGAGTAAGTGAGTAGGTGAGTAAGAGGTGAGTGAGTGAGTAAGGTACCTCTTCCCATGTCATCCAACACAAAGAAGGCAATTGATGCGCGCACCGCGGCAGCTTTGTAACCGCTTCGCGCCATGTCGATCTTCTTCTCCGTGTCTTCCGCAACTACTAACTGCTTTGTTACTTCCTGTGAGTGAGTGAGTAAGTGAGTGAGTAAGCCAGTGAGTGAGTGAGTGAGTGAGTGGGGGACCTCAGAGGTGACTTTGGAGGACTGCAGGGTGTTGACGAGACTCTCGTCATCGAGCAACGAGCCTTTGCTTTCACTCAACAAACGCAAAATTTCGTTCTCCAAATCAACAAGTTGCCGTTTACCGGCGGCGACGCGGATGGTCAACTCGCTTTTCTGCTTCTCAAGTGTTGGCTCCTCTTTTTGCACAACAATTCCCAGGAGCTGCGCCTCCAAACCGTCTCTTTTCACCGCGAAGTTAACAACCTACAGCAGTGAATGAGTGAGTAAGAGGTGAGTGAGTAGGTGAGTGAGTAGGTGAGTGAGTAAGTAAGCCAGTGAGTGAGTGAGTAGGACTGACCGTTGCTTTGGTTGATATTTCAGGTGTATAGTGTGGATTCGACAGCTTGGTAGTGATGTACATGCGGAAATCAGGCGAGAAATCCAGCTCTTTATCACCGAGTCGCAGCACAACTCGGTTCCCAATCTTCAACACGCTGCGCGACAGTACCGGCTCCAAGGCCGGGTCGATCTCCTCTAAAATATCTTGTAAAAGAATAGGAAATCCATAAACTACCGCGTTCTCTACATCTCTGAGGAAGCCAGTCATCTTGAGGTCAATAATCTTGAGTCTCTTGCCTTCCATGTTGCGGATCCAGCGGTTAGCCTGGCCCTGCGGATCGATCATCAACGGCCAACGGCCACCACGTGTAGAGATGACTCCATTTTCCGTTGAGAAATCATCCTTCGGTAATCCCTGGATGTTCCAGTCACGCACATCCGTTGGCTTGGCAAGAAATTTCGTGAAATCAAAGTTTTCTGTGACAGGAATTTTCTGGTTGTTAACGGATTGCGCCCAGATCTTGGTTAGGTTACTGCGGTACAAGGTCTCGAATGGACCGGCGTAAGAGCAGAAAGCAGCAGCTAGTAAGGCATCACCTGTTACCTTTGTTAACGCTGAGTTATACTCACCTATACTGCTTTGCCAACGGACATATTCGCCGGCTAATCCCTTCACCAACTTGTCCGCACGGTCTAGTTTTGCTTCTAACATATCACTTTCTTCTTTCAAACGGTTTTTCTCGCCAACGGACGTGTCATAAGAAACTTGTAACGCAGCTAGTTTTGCAACAACAACTGCAAGTGCGTCTTGCGCCTCCTTCAAAGCAGCTTGTTTCACTGCTAAACTCTCAGTTGCTTCCTTCAATCTTTGACGTTTTGGTGCAACTTCTTTGGCTACATTAGCATAGATATAGATAGCGTGAACCCACACACATAGGGCAGCTGCAGCACCCGAGACTTTGCGCACTTCTTCTACCTTAAACGATGGCATCTCCACGTACTTCTTGATCTTGTTATTCGTTGCAGGAGAAACGTTATCCTTATCAAAACCTTTAATTTGTTGTAAGAAGTTGGCTTCGGACAAGACTTTCTTGGCGTTGGCCCAGTCCGTTGGCTTGCCAAACAGGATCATTACCGCTTGCAACACCGTTTCAACAAGAGCAGGTGGTTTGGCATATGCTTTGACTTCACTAACTGATGCTTTATCAAGCTTGTCTACTTCTTCCATGGCACGTTCTAGTGCAGGCATTGCTATCGCCAAGTCAGCCTCTGCATCATCAGATATTGCTTTGCATTCAGCTGCTTCAATAGAAATTCTTTGGGAATCAGCTTCAACTTGCTTCTTTTGTTCATCTGCAACACGTCGTTCACTTACTATCTGCACTAACAAGTCTTCGCAATCCTTTTGACTCTGTGCTACAATAACTTTCTTCACTTCCAACTCTTTGGATAATGTTTCAACCTGTTCACGTGCATCTTCTAACTTGGCTAAACCGTTACCTAATTTGTTTGCAGCACTACCTAATTCACCACTTTTTTCAGCTAGTAACACACGATATCCCTTGACTAGCTCGAGATAGTTCGTAGGTGTCACGTAGTTGTACCGCTTCATCTCCAACAACATCTTCGATGACGCAGCGATCACACTCAAGTGCATATCCGAGAAGACAGATGAGATCTTGGAGCGATAAGACTCATCACTGAACTCTACTTGCGCCAAGAATTTCATGGCAACTTCTTGTAACGCCTCAGCTGGCCATGTATGGAACCAGTCGATTGTGGTGCAATTGACTAGACCAGGATACATGCGGCAACGGTTGCGCAGTGACTCACCTATAGGAGACATTGCGAGGATGACATGCAGATTAGATCGGACACGTGAAATAAAGTAATTCCATAACGAATCTTGGGTATCATCGCATCCAGCAGTGACCGCTGGCTTCCTCACGGCATCGAGTATAGCTGGCACGTCATCTTTACTGAATAAGTTAGGGACTATACCCGATGATAAGATGTTATTGATGTCCTCCAAGAAACCTTCATCCTTGATCTGCGTGTCATTGAACAGGAACACCACGCGCTTGTTGTCGCACCCGGCGGTCATGTACAGCTTCTTAATGTCTTCTCTAAACTCAAATAATCGATAATTCTTAGTGATTTCAATAGTAAAAGTTTGCATTTGAGCTATGTAAGCTGATATTCTAGTCAAGGAAGATCTGCCAGAACCACCGACACCTACCAACATCAAGTTACCGCGCTCTTGCACGATGACACGGTTGATGCGACACACGTGCATGATGGCGTCCTTGAACATGGCCAGATTCATTGGGATAAACTTGGGTTCCATGTTGTAATCCTCTAGTTTCTCCTCAACTATGTGTCTAACACGCTTATAATCCAAGATTTCTTCATAAACAGCTGCTCCATCCTCACCTGGCTCCTGCAACAAGCAGCAGAAAGCAGGTCCCATCTTCGGATCTATTGCGTCCTTCATGATGGTGCCCCAGTCCTTCTGCATTACTTCTGTTAACTTCGCAATTAAAATGGTAACAAATTTCTGTTCATCATTACTTTTGCTGCGAACAAAACGATCGGCGAAGACTCTTTGGCACTCGTGCACCCATAGACGAAGCATGCCTTCAACGGTGTACACGGTGGCTCTACTGGCCATGAGGATGCCTTGCATCACCTTCGCTACGTCTCGAATATTGAACAGATAGTGGAATTTCTCTGGTGTAGCAAGGAAGTCGTTGGACACAACCTTGTACACATTGAGGGTGGCAGTGGCGATGCCAACGGTCAACTGCTTGATGTCATTGTCATAATCAGCAAATTTTGATAGTAAAATATTCTCAAAAATCTTGACAATTTGGTTATCCGCAGGGAAAGTGAAGTTAAGTAGACCGAATCGGCTCTGCGTGCGCTGGCATATCTGGTTACGGCCACCACCTGGGTGTCCCATGCCCACGATAAGCTGCGTATCCACCACATACTTCCATTGGCATCTGATGCGGTCGTACCAGCCGTTGTAGTCTAACCACAAGCGGACTAGCTCTAATGGTGGTTGATATGGTGACTCTCTCGATGTTTTCTTTGGCATGTTGAAGTCATCAATGAAAATAACTAGATTCTTGCCACCTTGTGGCCCGATCTTGTCCTTCGATCGCTTCTCCATCGGCGCCTCAATAATATCTTGAACTGCTGCAGATGTTGTCGCTGCAGAGAAGTTGATGTTAAGACGTGCGTAACTATCTGGTAAGTCTTTCAATATTGATTGAGCTAGAACTGTTTTACCAGTACCTGTTGCACCAACCAACATGACATTCTTCTTCATCTTCATAAGTGTCTCAACAATGTAAGAGTTGCGCACGGTGTCAATGGTAGGAACAATCATATCATAGAAAGACATTCCTTTCACGGGTCGCCAGGACGGCACCTTGGTGTTCCATTCCACAAAATCATTCTTACTTAAATCTAAGAAATAATCGTAGATGGTACCACCTGCAGGCACCATGCTGTCGATGTCGCTCATGCACGAGCTGAACTTCTTGCGTCCATTCTCATCTACTGCGCCACCAACACTCCATGCTAATGCAAATATGAATAGTTTCTCAGCTACTACGTTGTAGTCTTGACCTAACTTTTCTTTGCTGAAGTTTGGTTCCACCTTCCACATCGCCTCTACTAAATTGCATAAGTTCACCACGTTGACATAGTCTGCGTTCTTCACTGGTTCGTTGCAGTTAGATCCCTTGAACTTGAGTAAACGAGGTAACCACTTGTCGAACAGATCAACGTAAAAAGTCTTCATCTCTTCGTCGGAGCCAAACTTGCTGTTGATCCACGACTTGGTGTACGTGGCCCAGCCTAGCTCACTGGCGTCGATGTAGATCATACCGGCGCGGGACACAGTAGCTGGTGATGCAACTTTTAAATCTTGTGTCTCGAATACCAAAGACATGGTGGATGTAAGTGGGATACGATCGCCGTTAATCAAGGTGAGGATGCGGTTATCATCCATAACCGAGTTCATGGACTCAATCCACAGCGCATCGATTGGACCGTCAAACAATATCCATTTTTCATAAGGTTTCTCATCCTCGGAACACGACTTGAATATGGTTGACAGCACACCGTCCTTCCACTCGAACGTCGACAAGTCGTACGCACCATATAACTCAAAGAGTTCAATGGATTTAGGTGAGATAATGAATGGTGTAACATTGGCAAATCCCTCCACACCTTGCTTGTATAGTGTATTCTGTGCTTGCGCAAGGATCTTCCAAGCAGTACTCTTGCCACCCATCGGGTCGCCCACCAACATATTACAGTGTCTGGTAAGTCTGGAGTCATAAAATTGAAAAATTTTACCGATTAAAAACTCGTGTTGTTGCAGGTTTGCTTTATCTAACTCTGCCTCAATCGCCACTTTCAACTGCCCATAATCACTGGTTGGCAGCTCCAACCCAGGGAACAGATCCCCGAGTAAGAGTCTGAATAGACGATCATCATCTTTAATGAACTTTGGTACATTCATATCTCTTAATGCGCGCATTAATATACTCTCCTCTTGCATGGATGGGTCGCTGCGCTTTAGCTGTCCAGCCATGTTCAACACAGCTTTCAAGTTACGTAAACCATAATCATAATGATCTTGTTTCGATAGCTGTTGCACCATCAATGAGTACAAGGTAACAGTCTTCTTTGCCATAATACGCGCTTCATTGAAGCCTTCAGACGCCAACATGACCTCTGCAATCATCGTCAAGTCTGGCGCCATCATTGCTACTGGACGCATAATTGCCTTCAAGTTATCAGGTAACTCAGTTCTACCTGCGTAACCTGGATTCATGGTAATAAACACACCGCAATTAGGATTACAAGGAATATTTGATCCCATAAAGCTGAACGAAGGCACTTTGCTACTGAGAGCGTTCAAGATAGAGAGAATTTGCATCGCAACGACGGAAATAACCTCAATTTTAATACGGTTAAACTCATCGAAGCAGCCCCAAGAGCCCGATTGCACCAACCCAGAGAAGATGCGACCGACGGACTTGTAGTCCATACCGTCGGAGCAATTGGTCACGACTACGTACTTGGCTAAATTCTTACCTAAATCTTTAACTGTTTCAGTTTTACCAGTTCCTGCAGGACCAAGTGGGTTACCACCTCTATTCAAAAACATGGCAGTGATAAGAGTTAAGACACATCTATCTGTCAGTGGTGTAACGACTAACCGACCGTTATTACCTTGGTACTCATATGAATACTCTAGTACACTATTAGTCTGACGGCATTCACACTTGCCGAACTCTCCTTGATCCTTGATATAGAAGAATCTCAACTGCGATAACCACTCAAAATCGGATACCGAAGTGCAGTTGGCCTTGACCATCTTCTCCATAACATCACGGTTATGTATTTCCATGGTGATCAATGCGACCGTTTTATTGCGCTCAACAGGGGTAAGTGGACTACGAATAAGAGCCGTTAGCTTGTTCAAGTAAGAAACTTGTTTCTTCTTTTGACTCTTTAATGCACCCTTAGCACCACCAGCAATAGCTACGAGTGCTTTGGTGCAGTCACTGGTCCACATGATACTTCCGGTGGTAATAATCAACTGCCCAAGCGTGCTCTTCACCCATTGCTCTTTCTTGTTACCTTTAAATCCTTGAAATGATTGTGACAATAACTTGGCAATTGCTCTACGCATTGCCTTTTCTACTTGCACTAACCATAACTCAACAGGACCATCAATAACAACGCTATCAGCAAACGGTGCGACCTCGCCATCAGGACTGTTCATGTGAGTGGCCTCGTACGTGCGTTGAGGACCGATTGGAGCTGTTAACTTCAAGTTTTTAATACCTTCAAAGCATTTTTTCACGTGCTTTTGCACTGCAACAGGATCCTTAGACTGTCCTAAAATCTCCAATAAATCATCATCAGAAACAAAGTAGAAGCGAGGGAAAACCATTCTCTTGGTCTCCAAGTACTGGTCCAACGACTTCTGAATCTTCTCTAATCCCTCGTCCATCTTGGAAATAACCGTCAATAAACCATTCACAAGACAACAATTTTTAGCGATTGGAGACTTGTAAAATGACTCCATAACCTTGTAGAAGTCCGAGTTAACATTGATGAATAGCGTGTACTCCTGTGGCAGCTGCTTGGCTATGTCGCCGCCAGACATGAAAATAGACTCCAAATAAATCCATTTTCGCTGCACTCCCAACACCGAGTCAACCACCTCACTAATAACCGACAAGATGTGTTCCCATTCATCAATACGCGCTTGGAATGACGCATAGAACTTGGATGCTTTCATGGTTGACAAGGCAACAGAGTCATCCTCTAAGAACTGAGAGATGTCTTCAGTACTCTTGAATTTATAGTATTTTTCCTTGTATGTACCGATTTCTAGCTCGATATCCGCCCATCGTTTCTCCAAGTCATTCAGCGCCACTTCAATAGCTAACTCTTTATTCGCATTCGAAGACAACTCACCAATGAAATCTATATGGTTATTAAGTCCTAACTTCACGACTTCATTCAAGGTGAACTCGGGTGACGCAGGGTCAAAATGGGACCCAACACGCTCTTGTAACGCCGACCAGTGACGCGGACGCATGGCCTTGTTCCTCAAGTCTTGGATCAATGGAATGGTCTCGCGGAACTTATCTAACTCATTCTTCATTGCTTCCCACACCTTCCATTTCTTGATATCTCGACCTAACTTACCTACTCGTTTAGAGTACGTACCTGCCACATTTTCCATTTCTTCCACATTCAGATCGTAGAAGGTTCCTGATTTCCAACCATCCCAATGGTTGTTCCACTCAATGGTAACCTCCCATATTTGCGACAAGAAGTCGATGTCTTTTATCAATGCAGAGAGATCCTTGTGCTCGGTGTAACTAGAAGCAAAAATAGACAAACCTGTTTCCAAAACTTGTTCTCGTTCTTTTGCTTTTGATATTTTATTGCGGTATGATTCGATCATCGCCAAGGCCTCGAATGGTTTCTTGTCAACGCTGTATGGCAGCTCACTTAGTGACTGCGTCCGTACCTCAGCCATGGATATACTATATTGATCTATTTGTAGGTCAAGATCCCGCTTCATACTCGTCTTACTCTTCTCTAGCAGCTTATCAGCATCAAAAAGCATGCTAACAAAGTCACTGAAGGCGCTTTCAAGGTTGTTCAACTGTATTGTCTCCGTCTCCTTGATCACTACGTCATACTTCAACAAAGTTTGATATATTTCACGAACGGGATCAAAGCGTTGCTTGATACTATTGCTTTGGTCCTTCAAGTCTTTGCATGTCTGGATCTTCTCGCGTAACTGATCTAATGTAATAGGTGGAACAGTTAAATTTTCACGTGATGATTTAAAGAGTTCAAAAATATCATCTAGCTCCCTAACACCAATGCTGTTGAGTAAACTAGTTAGCTTGCTTTGGCACTGCAAGCAGTGGTTGTTCAGCGACTCCTTCAATGCATTACAGTCTACGCGGACAAAGTTAATGACGTGGTTACTCACTTCTGACTGTATTTCGCCTTGTTGGATGCGGTATTTAGTGATATCGGTGTCGAATTGAGCAGGGGATTTGTTGGATTTCGCATACTTCTTGATGTACGCGTCCTTGTCCATCTCCCACAACGCTTTGTACTTATCCCAGAAGGAAATATACTTCTGTAACTCCGTGGCTGTCACCGACATACCATTCATAATTTGCACAACAATTCGCAAGATATCGTTGTCGTCACTGATGATTTCATAGTAAGACTTGAACTTGCTGTCGTCGCCGAGTAAATTAGGATTTACAGACTCTACTTTGGATAAAGAGCTCACTACTTGCTCTACGGCGGCAGCCGCGTCACTTGGATTAGAAGATTGCTCGTCTTTCGTGTCGCCACTATTAGCTACTAACACAGAACCACCAGAGGCTGCGGCAGATACTTCAACAAAAACCTGCGCACGAATACGAGGAACATTAGATACAACAGAGATAACATCTTTACTAACCAAGTTAACAGATGTAGTTAGATTCACCATCGATGGATGGAACACGACCTTCTGCCCGTGATCAAGGAGCATCTGCACTGTGAACAGAGTCAGTGGCTCAGACTTGGCATCGCCGTTAATAGCTTTAGATAGCTCTTGCAGCGAGCGTTTCACTGCGTTCTTCAAGGATTGTTCCACCATTTTATCAATTTGAGTGATTTGACTCTTCCATTCTCGCTGTACTTCATTGCTGCCGTCTTGAAATTGCTTGTAAATATTCTTCAACAACGCCATGATCTTGTTGAAGGACTCTTCGAACAAGGTGCACATCGAGCTGCGATGCTCCTGCTGGCGCTTCTCAAATAACCCTCCTTCGTATATTTGGTTCTTATCAATTCGTACCAATAACGCCGAGTTCATCGTCTTGCAAATCTTTTGAATACCACTTTTGCATTCCTTAAACTCTCGCACCAAAACATATGTCTCGCTGCAGTTGGAGACGCAGTCCTTCACATACATCTCAATCATGTGCTTCGCTTGCCATGTTAACTTGTTCATTCCCTGGTTCAAGCGACGATCTAGTTTACGAATGTGATCAACAAATAAACGACGTTCTTCAACTGTCACCTCGCGCACTATATCGTTGTATGCTCGTACTATCAACATCACATGCTCACGCATTACACGCAGCTGCTCTTTACGGTTACAGATGTCATGAGCAACATATGGAATAGCAAATTCACCGTGAAATTTCTCCCAGTAAGTGACTTCTGAGAACAGAGCCAGCAAATCCTCGTCGAAGTTGCAGATGATTTCAGTTCCAGTTAACTGCGATTTATTGGAATCACTATCAACCCTTCTCAATATTGGTCTGTCTAATCTAGCCTGCAAGCCGTTATCCTTGGCTTGCTCGGTTAAGAGCTCTATCCATTGGTTGTAGCGATGCAACTTGAAGTCCCGCACAGCTGTATGCAGAGATAAGTAAGCATCTTTTGCTTCGTCAAAATCACGGGAGAATAGAACAGGTTTCAAGTTAGCTAGTGCTTCGAAGGACTCCGTGACTAGCGCCAACAGGGAGTGAGCCCATAAGGCGCTACCAGCAAATTGTGGCTCGTGTAACCGCAAGGGTGGTGCTGCCTTTTGATTCTCAAATTCACTACGTGTTGATTGAATCTGTTTAAGAAACAAATGCTGCATTTCGGTGGCTTTTCTCTCAACACAACGCTTGATTGCTTCGCGTTTAGCTAACAAATTAAAAGTTTCAACTAAAGCAACGCCTTCTGTTACTGTTGTCACATTCTCGAAGGTTGCACTTATCACGTTGGTGTACATAACTTCTAGATCCTTCACCGAGTTTTTGAAAGTATGGTAGTCATCGTGCCACTTACTGAGTCGCACATCGAGCACTTCATAGTCTAACTTACGCAGTAAATCAACCGATTTTTCAAATGATGCTTGAATGACCTTGATTCCATCCACCACTTCTTGCGCCTTGGTACCGCCGAACTGTGGGATTGGACCAGGTGATCCGCTTGTTGCAGCAGATTTACGTACAAATTGCATTTGACTTTCACAAACTTCAATCAAATCACGGCAACGTTGCACGAACGCATCAATTTGAGCAAAAATAGAGGCGTCATCGATCTCCCAAGTTCTCCCATAACGGTTTTTTTGGTGATTAATTGACTCAACAACTTTGTGGTATATTTTTTTCCATTCACTTCCACAGTTTATTGTCTCGTGCAATCTAGCGATACAAAACTCTACATCTCCATCTAAGATCTCACTCATAGGTGCATGACTGCGGAATCTACGGATGATTTCATTACTTACTTTACGCAGTATACCTGTCACAGACTCGTTGTCGTTGTAATACGACGAGAATGACCATATTAATCTTATTCTGTTGAGTAAATCGGGTAAGACAGTGACTAAATTCTCGGGTGCGATGGTGCGCAATGCAGTACATTGCTCTCTAATTGACTCTAAAAATTTCAAGTTATCGTTAGCTTCAGAGGCTCTTGCAACAATTTGTAGGGTTAACGTCTGGAATGGACCAATATAATTACTATTGGCGTACTCTAATATTTCAATGACTCTATGAATCCCAGGACTTTCTAGTTGCTGTTGAATACCTACTAAATCTAACGCACGACCTTTCCAGAATTCTATTTCATCAAGTGGACCAGCTGTCTCTGCTGATGTTGACGAATCTAAGTTATTCACAACTTCTTTGATCTGTCTAGTCCAATGAATCAATATTGACTCCATCATTTGTAGTCTATCCTTATCTTGAATAATTTCAGCTAAACTTTGTGATTGAAAATCAAATCTAGGGCAGTATAATACAGTTAAACCGCCAGAATAATTGACAACATCGGTCAATGTAGCCATACAACGATGGTAGTTACTAGATAATTGAGTTTTATCTGCTATTTGTTTTTCTACTAAACTTTTCATCACTCTTTCAAAGGTATTGATGGATAATCCCGCACCACTTACAGAGCCAAATTGGATTTCTTTATTAATGTTTTCTTTACTCAATGAGGCAGATGTAGATCGTATTAAATATGCAACTAGTCCCTGAATAGGTACCTCATTAGCATTACTCATGCAATGTAATTGTACATTAAAATCTTTCGTGGATGAATCATTTACTTTAATAACTGATAATGTCTTGGGTCCGTCACCTGTTATAAAATTGATGATTGCATTGTTACTCGAATCACCCGAATTCAACCAGCAGCTATTCGGATATCCTAACAAATTAAGTCTTTCTGTGACCCAAGTAATCAGCGTATCGTAGTCTTCGACTCGAGTGGAGTCGTCAAAGCCTATCGTTGCTTTACTTTCTTCGTACATTTGCAATTATGATTGCCAATGCAACTCTACTCTAACTAACAGTCCTCTCACGCGACTGACAACTACAGTCCTCTCTCACGACTGCTTTACCTTTTTCTTTTTCAACAAACTGTTTTTTTTTTTAAATCTGCCCTAACTGCACGTAGGGATTAAGATCAATAGATAAAATTACGATCGATAAGAATAATTGCGAATTAACCGTGTTCTTGCTGTGGACTCAGCGTACAATCTACCTATTTTATTGATATGTTTCTCGGAATTATCGTTGTACCGGCAGAGAAAACCGGAACCGCGGTAACGGCGGATGAAAAAAGGAAGAAGAGAAGAAAAAGACCATGCCTACTACCGTGGAGTTGACAGCTGATGGCAAGCTGAACACGAAGTCTAGGCGCGTGGAATCATGCGGTAAGAACGCTGATTCATACCCTGTTTCATATCAGAGAAATACTGATAAAGAAGATTTATGTGAAGAATATGTTGAGAGCTTTTTATCACAATTTCAAATGTATTATCCGAAGAGAAGGATGCCATTTTTATTAGTCCCAAATGAAGTAGGCGTGAAGAAGTTAGTGTGTACAACTTTAAGGCCTACCCAATTACCTATTCCTGAGTTATACGACTTACATGAATGTGCATCATTTTTAGCAGGATATTTAATATATGAACCATTACAACCTGCCACTGAATATCCATCACACCTTTTTTCACCTACTCAAACATTGTCATCATATACAGGTGATAGTTTTGATATTGCAACATTAATGTGCTCATTTTTATTAGGAGCAAATTATGATGCATTTGTTGTGTGTGGTTATGCACCAAAATATTTAACACTCAGAGATCAAAGTCTTAATGTTTGTCCTTTAATTGGTGGCAATAAGACCTCGATTACATCAAATGAAAAATCGGATACATTGAAAAAAGGAAATATGAATAAGGACGTGGAGGAAGAGACAGGTTACGCACCACCTAAAGACCCTCAATTATCGAGTATATTTCTGCAGGAAGAAGCAGAAAAGGAAAGATTGTCCAAAGTTGACACATTTAGATTGTGGAATAGTGATACGTTAGACACTTATTTACAACAAAGAAAACTTGAAATTGAAAATAGTAATGAAAAACGTTGCCATGCTTGGATCTTGATTCGACCAGGTCGTCGTGACATCAAGGAGACGTTATTCGTGGAGCCAACAACTGGACGTGTATATAATATGAGTAACAACCCTTACTTGGGCATCGAAGCAATGTGGAATCATGCTAATTATTGGATTAATTTAGACGAGACCAAGAGGCCCAACGAAATTAACTTCGACCTACGAAATCAGTGCTGGGAGTCGCTGTTCTACCAGCCAGTTGGCGTGAAAGAAAGTAAAGATAACGACGACTTAAACGAAGAGAACGAGAACGCGGATAGTGGTGTTGGTGAGGGCTATGATAACATGAAAACATTTGACGTTCCACCTAGCTGGGTATCACCTCTTACATTCGAGAGAGCGCGGTACTTACTGCGATATCCTCCTAATGGAATTCGCACAGTGAACTATTTTGCTACTAAGGTTGATTATTACGCCAAAGGTGTCCATGCGCAATCAATGGTCATGAAAATAACCACCTACTTGGACAAGGAATGCACGCGTGTTAACGAGATACACGAGTGGTACGAGTCAAGGAAAGATCGCTTGTATAAAAGAATACGAAGCTACCTCGGTGAGCGTCATTGTATCGAGTTGTATCATCCTGGCAGCATTGGAGAGATCAAGCAGTTGGTAGAATATCCAGGAAAACGACGTGAAATAGACTTTTTTGTTGATGGAAGATTAGATAGAATGATTCGACGCATCGAAGTACTAGGGAAACAGATAGAAGAGATTTATTCCGGTCGCACTGACCACATGGTCAGCAGAACAGTTGATTTAACAATCGATAAAGCAGTAGCTGGCCCAAGACAATTCTCTATCCCTGGTGGTTCATTAGCGCCAGAGTTATACATACTCAAGATTAATTTAAATTACGAAAGAGACACTTCAGTTGTAGCTGGCACAGACATTGCTAGACGCACTTATTATATTAAAGAAGGCAAGTATGTTGTTACATACCACTACTGCGCTGACCAGATAACATGCAAAGTGAACACATACTTGCATACTCGAGGACCTAGTATCCCAGGTGTATCAGATCATGCAATAGCGCAAGAGGTAGGTGTAATTGAAGACCCAGATGAATTGCTAGAAGCCTCCGCCTCGGAGAGAGAAACATATGCAAATATCAAGCTGAGTGTACAAGCTATTGCCCAAATGGAGGAGCAAAGGGTTGAGTTTGAAAGAGCAATTGCTATTGAACGCAATGTCTTCGAGGTTGCATTGAATAAGTCTAACGGTATTACTCCATTAGATGCATCGACGGCCGAGAAGAAGGGTGAAGATAAATCACCAGATGTAGTAGCTGCTCAAGCTAAAGCTGTTGACGGTACGAAGGATGTGATTGCAGATTACTTGTCACCATATATACGCAATGTGAAGGATATAGATAAGCTTTCGAAGGAGGAAGCGATAGAGATAAGACAAGCATGTCTAGACGCTCTAAAGAGTCGTTTGGTTGAACGTGCTAATATTATACAATCTAGATTAAATGAAGAAAACGCAAAATTAGGACGTAAACAAGAACAATTTCAAAGATCGCAGAGAGAAGGCGATCTATCAACTGAAGAATATGAGAAATACTGTACTGAGGCTATGTTCCGTATACAGATATTAGAGCAACGTCTTGCAGTTCATGAAGAAACAGCACTTAAGAAATTTGCTGAATTAGACTCAAAATTAAGCTCTGATCCAAGATTGCGTGTTTTAAAAAAATAAATAAATTATCAATTAACATTTTTCTCTATAAATGCTCTTAAATTATCCCTCGTCAGTGCTCCTGAATGCTGTGCTTTAATCTCACCATTTTTGAATATAGCAAATAATGGTAATCCTTGAATATTATATTTGTCGACGTATTCCTCATGAACATCTGTATCTACCTTTACAAATTGCACTTTTCCTAAATAATTTAAGAATTAGATTATTAGCGAGTTGAGGTTGAGGTCTGGTAAGAGTGATAATGGTTACTGACCATCATATTCATCAGCTAACGATTTAAATATTGGTGCAACAAGCTTGCATGGACCACACCATAGTGCCATGAAATCAACCAACACGGGAGCCTTAGCTGACGCCTTGATCACCTCATTGTCAAACTCTCCCGGCAATAACTCCACAAAAGCAGACAATCCACCATTAACTGGTCTTCTATATGTTGTTTTTAGGAAGCCCATAACCATGCTCAGCATGGCCAACACCAATATACACCTCATTTCCATGTGGATGGAGAATATATATAAGGAAATAGACCTGAATAACTTGATGACTTGTCACAGAAGCATCATCGCAAGGAAGGACCGGGTCCGGCTTGTGAGACACTTTCTTTCGCTGCCTGACTGCGCGATAGTTATTCTCAAGTAGCTCAATAATTCGCTTTGTCAAGTGATTTATGTATCTACGTATGTTACTGTAATGTTCTACTAGGAAATCTTCTGTAAAGGAAGGTACCGACCGGAATTTTTGTTGAAATCCGGGGGCGAAGCTGGAGAAGCTAAAGGATTCGAAGGATATCGAACAGGTAGATTCTATGTCTAGCACGCCTGCCCCTGCTACAGCATCTTCGGCAAACGCGTCCGGCGCGATCAGATTGCAGTTCGGATCGATTCCAGTGTCGAAGATATGGGAGCGAGTCGAGTTAGGCGATAAGGTAGGCTGAACCAATAGTCTTCTTCATTTACTTTATTACTCACTCACTAATGCACTTAATTGTTAATTTATTTGCTCATTTGACTCCTTAACTTATTAAAACTTATATTTTAAGGTCACAACCGAGCTCTTGGGCATCTTGCAGGCCAAATATGATCTGGAGGAGAAGGTTACTTCATTTTCCTTGCGCTCTTCAAGAGTTGCATTATATGAACACGAAATTAAAGATTCATCAACTAAAGATGCATTAGGTTAGACATATACTGAATTATTGATAACTTGTTAACTCGCACTCATCATTATTTCGTGTTTAATAGGTTTCTTTATGAATTATTTTAAATCCAATTTTGATGAACAACATCAATATTACAAGGATTTCGGCGAAGTGTTAATAAAAAAAACCGAAGAAAATAGAACACTACGAATGAAGGAATTAGGTAGACACAAGTCATATGTACAGGACTCAACTACTGCCATGAATGTCACTAGGGTCAGTCACTCACTCATTTGCTTACCTCGATCACGTGCTTATTCACCCACTTGCTAATTTAGGATGCACTAGAAAAGGCCAAGAAGAATTGGATTAAAGCAGACGAAGAATTGAAAAAAGAAAATGAGAAATTATTGCAATTAGAACAAGAAAGTGAGAAAAAAGTAGAAATAGTTCAACCAAATACATCCAGCAAAGCCTTTTCCATGAGTAGAATGCTGTCAAATGCCTTCGAAACCACTCCTGAGCAGGTGATCGCCCACTCTTACTCACTCATTCAGTCTTACTTACTCACTCTTACTCACTCTTACTCACTCACTTACTAACTCTTACTCACTCTTACTTACTCACTCTTACTTGCTCACTCTTACTTGCTCACTCTTACTCAGGACCGAGAGCGACAACGGCAGAAAGTGCAGCGAAGAATACAAAAGTTAAATGAGTGTTTTAACGATATTAAAGTGAAGAAGAAAACTTTGATGGAGAAGATAGCGGCAAGGGACCTGGCGGTACAACAGACATCACACCATTTTGCTGATGCAGAATTAGGTCGTTTAAGCTCAACAAAGTCAGCATTACAAGCTTTTATTGACCTAGAAAAGAAGCAGTTGGCAGCGCGGATGAAGGCGTTAGGCGACTTGGAATCGTGGGTGAGTAAAGTCAATATTGAAAGTGATATCAAGTTATTTGTCAAACAAGAAAGGAAAATCGATCACACACACAAGTACCACGTGGCGTTGCAGCTGTTGGATTGGGATTACGAGCGTCGTATGGAACAGCAAAAGGCGGCCGAGGCAGTGGCTGACGAGGTCGATAGCCCAGCTATTACAGGTGAGAATGATGAAGGAACCGAAGGTGGTGACGCGGCATCGGAGGCCGTGACGTCGACGGAAGACATTACAGTGGTTGAATCCAGCGGAGAATCTAACGATAACAACGTGGCGGAGATAGTAGATGCAGAAAAGACGGTTGTTATAATAAACCCACGCCTTCAAGGCATGCAAAATGTATTATCTGGTCTCTTTGCCGATGCCAATGACACCAAAGGCGAGAAGGAATATAAGTGGGAGTTGAACGAGACAGAATGGGGAACGCTGCTTTCCTCGATCGAAGCCAGTGACTATTTCTTGCAAGAGTTGGATGAGAGACGAGGTCGTCATTGCGCCTTGAATGACCGCGCATTCCACACACTAGCTATTGCCATGAAAGTCTTTTTAGATTATTGTGAGCACAGAAGCGACGTCAAGTCAGCTATGCGCATTGCCAACATGGCCAACACTTTCCACAAGGATACCTGCAACAAAGAGTACTTACAGAACGAGCTAATTCTAAGAGATCATAAAATATGGAAAGGCGCCGGGTTTTGGAAGGACGCGTTGCTCGCTGGAATCGCGCAGCAAATGGACTTGATAGAGTCGGTGAAGTGGGACGACCTGTCCCTCGAAGCCCTGCGCGAGGTGGTGGTTGGCGTGCACAATATCATCTTCGGACAGTTAGGCACAATAGCATTCACTATGCATGAGTTAGGATTGACGTTAGAACAAGTAGAGAAGAACGCAGTGACTATGTGTCGCCACTACCAGTTGACCGAGGACCAGGAGCAAGAGCTGTTGGCATCTATCAGGGCTACTTTCAGTGGGAAAAGCTTATGTGTGGCGGAGGACAAGACGGCGGTCGTGGGGGTAGCAGTGAAGTAATAAGAATGTATCAATGTATTACAAATGAATCAATTTACTCAATAAGTTCTGCGCACTATTTCTTAGCTCTGTAGAATCGGGGTGTTGCGCGCACCATTTTACTAATTGAGACTCTATTGCAACCCGTTTTAGGCGGAAATGCTGTTGAATTACTTCTTCAAAGCCGGGTGCGGGAAGCGCCAGGTGCTGCAACATGGCGTGGTTGATTGTTTGAACTTTTATGTTCAAGTTATATGCTTCGCTGTTTGTGGTGCCTAACTCTGTCCCTATCGAAGCCTGGTAACCAGGTTCGTTGAAGTAGGGATCGGCGACTAATATCAGGGACTGGATGCTCACTAATACTTGTAAAAAGGTAGAATGTTGCGCATTCCATGACTCAGACTCAGCGCCATGCCACGTCCCGAGAAGCGACAAACAAACCTTGCCACAGTTATACAAGTTGGGATTGAAGCGCACTGACCCACCACCTGTAGTGCACAGCTTCACCGAGGGAGGTGAGCTGGGATAATTGTAAGGAAAATGTGCATCAAATAGGAAAATCCCATTCTCATACGGCGTTCCTTCAGGTCCAGATATGGCAAATTTCAACGCATCCATTCGGTCCGCAAGACTTCGCACCCACACAGTGGAGGACTCAGACAACGGCAAGTTGCCGTCAAAGCTACAGAACTCTTGTGCAAGCCTCTTGAGTTGCTTTGAAGTCAATGCAGTGACCGACTCACTCAGTTTACTGGCATAGATATAGCTGCTAAAACTGGCTAGTTCGCAGAATTGTAGGGTTTTCATCACTGAACAGTAGTCTGATGGGGAGGAGTCGCTGCCGCTTTCAGCCATCTTGACGTCGTCGCGAAGAGGGCGCACATCCAGCTTCTCCACACAGCTAATCACCAGTAAAATATAGTTCATAATCCCATTTTCGTTGTATTGATCAACGACTATAGGATCGCCGAAGGAGTTGGTGTCCGCGAAGCAACCGATGGGGATCGACTCGTTCGTGCAGGGAGGAAACAAGCTGTCACACGTGACTTGACCGTTTTTCAATATCATAGCCCAAAATTTATTAAATCTACCTTTAACTTCATGCAGCAACTCAGCCAGCGAGGATTGTTGGTGCTTCAACGGAAACAATGCAAAGTGCAGTCTATTGTGTGACGCCAACAACTTGATGATCCGAAAACACAAGAAATACAATTTCTTATCGCGGTCTACCTCCAAGATACTCAGCTCTTTGAGGCTATTCTCGAGTAACGGGATCAAGCACGAGCCCTCGATGGTCTCCTCGATCATTGCGTCGTTACTCAACACTTCCGACTGAATTGTTTCATGTATTTGAGCCAATAATTCTATCGTCAGACGACCGGCTTCTTCCTTGGCTTTCAGGTACTGGTTCATGTCGAACTTAGGATTGGAATTATCACCATAACCGGTTCCTTTTGCAAAGCCGAGTCCACCGCCTTTAGTATTCGAAGCGAATTTAACCTTAGGCTTGCCATCAGTAGGAGCGGAAGGTATCAACGCATTGTCACTCTTTCGCTTCACGGGGGGACTTGGTGCATACTCTTTCTGCTCATCATCCACGTAGTCACTCAACTGTACTCTCGGCTGAATCTCTGTATAAAGTGATGATTTCAACAGCAATTGCTCTAATTTGGAGTATGCACCCGACGAGTTCATGTCGTTCAAGTCACTGGCCAGGTCGATGCCAGAGCATGTATTCAGCTTATCAACGATGGTATCGAGCAGAACATTCAAGCCATTAATAGGATCCCAGTAGTTGATGCGAGCACACTTTAAGGTTGTTAGTCGAGTGATCATCGAGTTCTTTAATCGCGGACGTTTTACAGTTACAAATGGAGGGAAGAAAGGAAATAAATCCCGTGTGAAAATCAGTTGAACTTCTACAAATAAATAACCAAAATGGTCCTCTAACGACGTCATATCGAGCGTCATCTGACTATCCGGGTTGAACTTGTTCACCTTCACGCTCCATTGGAAAATATCGTCATCAATCGGAGTGATTGTCATCCCTTCTTTGGGATGTTTCATGAATTCAAGCAAGGAATTCCTCAAAGCCATGTATGAAGCATCGGAACTGAATAACTCGTGTTGAATATATTTCTTTGCATTTGAACTGTTTTTATGATCCATTAAATCTTTTGCAGCGTTGTTTGCCGCATTCTTATTGCTATCGCTATCCCGAATTAACTTCTCCTTTTCAGCCCATTTTTGTTTTAACTTCAATTCAGTAATTAGATTCCACGAGGATACATCAGTCTCGTGATCTTTACTCATTTCTTCATTATCAGACTCATACATAACATCTTCATCATCATAGTTATCATCGCCTTCATCACCATCAATATCAGCTGGGGTTATTGTCAAACAAATATTTTCCAATGCAACAAGAACATCATTCAACTTCTTTCCAGCGCAGCTCTCCAGGCTTTGGATAATATTCACTATGTATTCGGACGTCTTTGTATCAACCCGTCGACAACCTTAAGAATAAGTGAGTAAGTAATTGAGTAATTGAGTAA
>JACCDO010756657.1_pt1 | contig 20838 bp, 29 predicted proteins | sample 7446101 | NCBI WGS metagenome assembly JACCDO01 (sample SAMN15323440, study PRJNA562643) | freshwater metagenome | isolation source: river surface water | place: USA:Blue River Watershed | collected 2017-08-16
TATAAACCACCTTCGGGTGGTTTTTCGTTTGTGGGGTTTGGGGCGCGCCTAAAGTTGGGATAGAGTATCGAGGTTAGTTCAATCTATTTACACAAAATTCAGGGGGTTAAGAATGCAATGGTTTTTGCGGATTTGTGTTTTGTTTTGTATTACCCCTGTGTCAGCTCAAACAATGACCCCCATTCTTCTAGAAGTAGATGTTGGTAGAGAATCTGGAGTATTTTCAAAGTCTCCAGTAGTTCAAAGAGCAATCCTGCTCAAGCCATCCGCACCGACCGATACTGCCCTGCTCTTCTATAGAGGCTGGTCTGGAATTGCCAATATTAAGACTGAAAACGATTGGAAAAGAAATTTAAATTATTTACAAAATAATACGGAACTATTTTCTCAAGCCAATATCGCTCTTGTCGTGATGGATTGCCCAAGCGACGAGAATAAGGTAGCGCCGGGTAATAAACCGTTAGGGTGCAATGATGAGTATCGGTCTTCAATGAAGCATGCTGATGACGTAAGAAAAATTATTGCTCTATTAAAAGAAAAGTACGGAATCAAAAATTTTTATGTCATGGGACATAGCTACGGAACAATTTCATCAAAATGGCTGGCAAAAAATCTGGGCAATGAAATAAAGGGTAGCATTCACTCGGCATCTATGACTGTCGCTAGTAACTACAATAGAAGCTATGGTTCTTCAGTAGAGTCTTTTGATATGACGGCACTTAAGGCGCCTGTGCTAAATATTCACCATGGAGATGATCAGTGTTCCCATACCCCGTATTCAACAGTGGCGGCATATTCAAAAAATAATTTGATAACTGTAAAGGGCGGTGAAGGTACCGGCGACATATGTGGCGGAACACACTTGCACTCAATGGGGGGCAGAGAAGAGGCCACTTCAAAAGCAGTGATTCTGTGGATTAAAACCGGGCAAGTTCAATCTAGTGTTGGTGAGTAGATCTTTGAGGATTGAGCATCCCTAGTCTTTGACATAATCCTGTCATATATATTTCTATATAATTAGAAATATGAAAAATATAGATGCTATTAATGCCTTCCTTGCTTTAGGGCAAGAAACTCGATTAAATATTTTTCGTTTGATTGTTCAGCGTGGTGATGTTGGTTTAAGACCTAGTCAGTTAATTGAAAAACTAGGCATACCCAATGCCACGCTCAGCTTTCACTTAAAAGAATTGGTTAATGCTCAGTTGCTATTGGTAGAGCGCCAAAGCCGCAACCTCATTTATCGGCCAAACGCTCAACTCGTAGAGAGATTAAGCGAATTTTTACTAGAGAACTGTTGTGGCGGAAAGTCTTGCGTGCCAGTTTCATCAGTTAGAAAGGCGAAAGTTAAATGAAACAATACAACATACTATTCTTATGTACTCATAATTCCGCTCGATCAGTGCTTGGCGAAGCATTGGCTTCTACTCACCCAAGTGGCTTATTTGTAGGCTATTCAGCAGGGTCAACCCCTAGAACTTCAGTAAATTCCATAGCAAGAGATATTGCTATTGAGCTAGGCTACGACGAAAGTAAATTGCGCTCTAAATCATGGGACGAATATGGATTACCTGATGCTCCCAAGATGGATTTCATCGTGACGGTTTGCGATAACGCAGCTGGAGAGGTATGTCCTCATTGGCCTGGTAAGCCAGCAACAGCACATTGGGGCTTTCCTGATCCATCACAAGTTCAAGGTTCAGATTTAGAAAGACGTAGGGCATTTAACGAAGTGAAAAATGGCCTAAAAAGACGCCTCGATATCTTGGCCTCAATGCCATTAGATAAGCTAGATTCCATGAGTCTCAAAGAAATCCATGCAAAAGCATGAGTCAAATTACGCAAAAGCTATCCTTTTTAGATAGATATCTCACTGTGTGGATATTTGCAGCTATGGCTGCAGGTATTGGGTTGGGTTATTTTGTGCCAAGTGCTGAAGGATTGATCAATCAATTTCAATCGGGCACAACTAATATTCCCATTGCAATTGGCTTGATATTGATGATGTACCCACCTTTTGCCAAGGTGAAGTATGAAGAACTTCCGGATGTTTTTAAGGATAAGCAGGTTTTTGGCCTAGCCTTTTTACTTAACTGGATTGTGGCGCCAACCTTAATGTTTTTGTTGGCAATTACCTTTGTACCTAATCAACCAGAATACATGGCAGGTCTGATATTGATTGGTATAGCGCCTTGTATTGCAATGGTGATTGTCTGGAATGATATTGCTAAGGGGTCAACAGAATATGCTGCAGGACTTGTTGCATTTAACTCTGTCTTTCAAGTCCTTTTCTTTAGTTTATATGCCTACTTCTTTCTGACTGTCTTGCCTCCTTACTTTGGCTTTGTGGGTTCGGTAGTTGATATTACGATTGGCGAGATTGCTAAGACAGTTGCTATCTATCTTGGCGTGCCTTGTGTAGCAGGCTTTTTAACACGCTTTGTGATGCTCAAATTCGTGAGCAAGGACTGGTATCAAAATAATTTTGTACCAAGAATTGGCAAGATCACTTTGATTGCATTGCTCTTTACGATTGTGGTGATGTTTAGTCTGAAGGGTAATTTGATTCTTCAATTGCCAATGGATGTGGTCACTATTGCTATCCCATTATTAGTTTTCTTTTTGGTGATGTTTCTCCTTACTTTTTTGATCACCATTAAGCTTGGTATCGATTACAAACGATGCTGCACACTATCTTTTACAGCATCAAGTAATAATTTTGAGCTAGCCATCGCGGTTGCCATTGCGGTATTTGGCATTAACTCAGGCGCTGCTTTTGCTGCTGTTATTGGGCCATTAGTAGAGGTGCCAATCATGGTGGGGCTAGTTTCTGTTGCCCTCGCCATTCAGAAAAAGTATTTTGCCTAACATATCAAAAATAATGATTGAGATGTGTATGGGCAGTAATAATTTTCATTAAGGCCTGTTCGCTGTTATCACTTGCCGAAGAAAAGACCTCACTGTTTATTCCAGTCGTTCTAGCAGCAACCACGTTGGATTCTTGATCGTCTATAAAGAGCATATTATTTGGGTGACCACCAATATCATCGATGATAGATTGAAAAAAATTTAAATCAGGCTTAACAAAGCCTAAGTTGCAAGAATAAAATTCCTTATCAAAATACTTTGAATAGCCCAATTCATTTGACATAAAGTGAGCGCGATGCGCTTGTTGATTGCTAGCTATGCAACATAAAATTCCAAAAGATCGTAATTTGCCGATCAATGTGAGGATAGGAATGCTAGGTTTAATTTGTCTAGTTATGTTTAATATATCGCTGAAGTGCTGTGTAAGATTCCAGTGGTTGAGCAGGCCTTTCAAGTCCTCTTGAAAATCACTTATGCCCACCAGTGAATCTCTCTCAACAACAAAAAGATCACTCAGGAAGCGCCCCGCCTCGTCTTTTCGCGGGCCCAGAAATTTGCTAATTTCAAGACGATAATCGATGCTTGGGTATTGAAGAACTCCGTCCGCATCAAAAAGAATGGTTGTGATTTGATGGCTCATGGCGATATGGTTTGCTATCACCAAAAAGGAGTTCGTAATTGCCGCCCGCCCAATAGATGTATATGAAGATGGTAGACCGTCTGCAGTCCCTGGGGGTTGGTATTGATAACCAATCTAAATCCTGAGTCTGAGATTCCATGTTGGATCGCAGTTTCCTTTGCTAAACCTATCATTTCCGCCATAAGGTCATCAGGGGCATCGAGAATAGAGAATACCCTCTCTTTTGGTATCACCAGAAAGTGAATAGGTGCGCGCGGCTTAATATCGCGAATGACAACAGCCCTCTCAGATTCATTAACGTATTCTGTCGGAGGTTTTTCTAAAAAAGGACTCGGTTTTTTAATTGCCAAATCTTTGTGTGTGTAAAACTTTTTTTCACGCAACTTAAAAGCAAGGGATTTAATTGGCGTAGCTAGTTCACCGAAAACCAATCCGAGTAAAAAAAATAGCAGACAATAGTAGAGTATTTGCAAACCAATTCCCCTAAATTTTTTATATGGCCGATTTGGAAATTTCTTCGGCTTCAGTCAAATAGATAGTTTCAGGTAAGCGCCCATAATTCCCTGAAGCATCCAAGCTTCTCATCCACATTTCTTGAAAGCGTTTTTCCGGAGGTAATTGCTTGATGTATTTTAGCTCCTTCATGGCATACAGCTTGAAGACAAAGCTTGAGCGCTCAAGAAAAAAAGTCAGTGGTGGCAATATGAGCTGTCTAAATGGTCGCGGCATTGATAGAAAATAAAAGTCAGGCAATCTTTCATTTTCGTAATATAGATTGAGGCCAATAAATGGGCGTAATTTGGAGCCAATCTTTACCCATCTTAAATCAGCATCCGGATCAATTTGCGCAACAATTTTTTTGGGGTCCAGGGGCCTAATGCTCGTAAATTTAAAAGAAGTTCCTAGGGGGAAAGTTACTTCTTCAATGCTATCAGGTTGTATTTTTGCATTTAATGCTTTAATCGTAGTCCAAATAACAATTGGCGCATGCTCAACTACAACAAAAGCAAATCGACATGCCCCAACGAATGTGTTGGCAGTTGTAGTTGCTCCAATACTCAAACCCCCATCGCCAATACCGTTATACAGTTGTGAAGAGTCGCTTTCGCAGGATGCTACTCGATAAACAATGTTGCTGTAGTTTGGTAATTTATTAATCCCTGATTGCATAGCTGCAACCCTCACGAGCGTCTCTTTTAAAGCCTTGGGGCTAAGATTATTAAGCCCTTTTTGTCGCAGCAGATTGTTGTAGTTAGTGTAGTCACCGCCATTTACGAAAAGGTACATTGCCCTTTTCTCGATCTCGCTTAATTCACTTTGATGTGATTTGAATAAATGTAATGATTGTTCGGAAATGCGATTAATAAAATCAGAGAGTGTAAAAGTTAGATCATCAAGAATAACTTTCCATTGACCATCTGAATCTTTTTTAATTTTCAATTTTTCTAATGAGCTAGTTGACATGTTATCCAGCGTTTAAAAATTGTCCCCCATCAGCACATGCAAAGAGAAGGCAAGACTATACAAATAATACAAAAATCTAGTGACGCTTATGACTATAGAAATCTTAAAATGTTGCCGCTTGCACGGATGATAAAGCAGTAATTTGAAATTTTTTCGCTATTGGTTTTATTTGTTCACACAAACGTAATAATTACTAATACCCCTCTTAAAGAGGCCTTCAATAATGCGATCAGCATTTTTCTTATGGCCGTAGTTTTTAAAATCTTTTGGTGAGTGAAAGCGCTATAGCGACCCCCGTCTGGTAATTTGTGCTGTAAGCTGTAGCGCCGCTTGCATTGGTAACAGATAATTTTCCGCCCACATTAGCGGCTACATATAGGTCCGCACTACTCCCCCTATCTATTGAGTAACTCAAACGAGCAAAGATGGGCGTGAATGAATTTTGTCCAATCCCATTAGGCGTGTAATTAGAGTTGCTTAATCTAAAGCGATAAGTTCTATATGCTGCTCCGCCCGCTACGCTCCATTGTTTCCCCAATGAATATGTGAGCTCAAGTCCCGCGCCGCCAGATGGCCCCGCTGGTAATGGATTATTGAGCGTCCATTTATCATTAATTTTCCAATTGATGAGAAGAAATGGAAAAACTCTAGTTTTATCTATCTGACGAAATACGCCAGTGCCAAGGCCAATAGTGAGATTGTCTGAATATCGATTGGTAGCACTAGCAATTGCGCCATAGGTTGCTGCCCCCGCGGTGCCAACCCCGTTTTCAGCAACCCAATCCACGATTGGAGCTAGTCCTGCGCTCCAACCATTATCAAGTTTTTGAAAGTAACTCAAACCCACCCCGGGGCTTTGAATATCTCGCCAAGGGTTTTGGTTTCCGTATCCACGAATATTGTTCCAAGACCAGTTTTGATAGCCATCTCGCAAAGTGATGCCAATGCTTGAGTTGGCATCTAGCAGGTAGCGATTGTTAAGGTGAATATTCGCGTCCTGCCAATTAAAACTGCCGCCTGAGTTGATATTGGTATTGAATTGGTTTATCGCATTAATATTTAATGAGGTAACGACTGAGCCAGCAGGTAGATTTTGCGGGGCAAAATTTTGAGCTAGTGCAATTGGTGCATAAAAAACGGTGGCGACAAACCATAATTTATATTGAATTTTCATGACGCTGTGGTCCTGGGTTATAGGCTAGGCAAATGGTAATCCAATTTTAAAATCATCTTTAGCCAGGACGCCTGAGCTCGAATTCTCGTGGACCACAATTTTGAGTCAAACAAGCAAATTCATTAATATTGCTTGATGCACAGTTCACCCCACTTATTCGGTCCACTCTCCTTTATAGGCCTTTTGGTGCTTTCCAATGTTTTTATGACGTTTGCTTGGTATGCACATTTGAAAAATTTATCCTCCAAGCCGTGGTGGATTGCAGTATTTGTAAGTTGGGCGATTGCGCTGCTTGAGTACATGTTTCAAGTACCAGCAAACCGTATTGGGTTTCAATATTTCTCCTTGGGTCAGCTCAAGATTGCCCAAGAGGTGATAACGCTGGGCGTCTTTGTCCCATTTGCTATTTTCTATATGGGAGAACCATTCAAAATGGATTATGTTTGGGCCGGCCTATGTCTGCTGGGAGCGGTGTACTTTATGTTTAGAGCTTAAAGAGGAGTCTGAAAATGCTCCTCGAAGAATGCGCTCTTTTGTATTAAACATAGCTCTCAATTAAAAACGCCCCGCATAAAACGGGGCATTTGTTTTTATCTTCGCAAAAAGATGAGTGTGTTTACTTAACGAGCAATACAGGCTGCTTGGCTGAGCTACTAATACGTTGAGCTACCGAGCCAATGAGCATATCTACGAAGCTGGTTCTGCCTTTTGCTCCCATAACAATCATGTCAACCTTATCTTTATTGGCTAACTTAAGGATCTCTTCAGCAATGTGACCGCGCTTTATAGCCATCGAATGTTTAACGCGTGCAGCATCTAAAATTTTTTGCGCAGGCTTAAGCTCTTTTTCGCTCACCTCGCGTAAATAATCGTCTACTACATCGCTCGCTACAAACTGCTTTACATGACCCAGGCCTACATCATCATGGACGCTGATGAGTGTCACGGTAACAGGGCTGCGAGAATTTTTCGCCATCTTGGCGACATACTTTGCCGCATTGAGAGATGATTTTGAGCCATCGGTAGGTAGTAATATTTTCATAAGATCCCCTTTTTTATATAAATATTATTAAGCTTATTTTCTTAGTGTAACCGCCCAGAGTAAGAGATGCAAAATTAGCTAATATTCATTAAATTCTCAAGAAAGAACACAATGCTACTCGTCACATCCATTATTGCCGTTGTTTTAACCGGTATGTTTATCAAGCTGTCTTTAGCTGTGATCGCCCTAAGAAGGAAAAATAAGATTGGGCTTGGTAGCGGTGGTTATGAGGATTTAGAGAGAGCGATACGCGCACAAGGAAATTTCGCTGAGTATGTCCCCTTTGGGCTCATTTTAATTGCCTGCCTTGAGCTTAATGGTGCACCGTGGTGGCTGGTCGCCATTCCAGGCGTGGCCCTTATTATTGGCCGTGCAATTCATGCGAAAGGTATTAACATCCCGCCCCCCGATTTTAGTAAGCGTGTATTGGGCATGAAGTTTACTTTTTATACCTTAATGGCCCTAATGATTTTGAACCTAGGTTGGACTATCTACCAGTTCATTGGCTGAGAATTAGCGGCTCAAAATGTTTACAGCTAACCATGTTAGCTCGATGAGTTGTTTATATAGTATGGGTTTCTGGAAAATACGTCACTTATTTCAGGGCACAAGGGGAAACTCACATTGAATGTTTTCTTGACGAGTAAATATTTCAAAATCAATTGCGCCAAAATAAAAACCACCCAAAGGTGGCTTTTCTAATCTTCTAGCAAGCTCCTTAGCATCCACGCCGTTTTTTCATGAACATCAATTCTTTGAGTAAGCAAGTCAGCAGTTGGTTGATCGTTCGCTTTTTCTACTAGAGGAAAAAGCTTGCGAGCAGTCTTTGCTGTTGCTTCTTGAGCTTTGACAAGATGTTTGACCATTTCCATTGCTTTTGGTGTTCCATCAACCTCTTTAACGGAGCTTAGCTTAGAAAACTCTTTGTAGGTTCCTGGTGCCGGCTCTCCAAGGGCGCGAATACGCTCAGCAATCAAATCGAGAGCGCTCCATTGCTCAGTGTATTGAGTCATAAACATGGTGTGCAAAGTATTAAACATGGGACCGCGTACATTCCAGTGAAAATTATGCGTCATTAAGTACAAGGTGTAGCTATCTGCCAAGAGTGCTGAAAGTCCATTTGCAATGGCTTTCCTGTCCTTTTCGCTAATGCCAATGTCAATTTGTGTTTTAGCAGTAGTTTTTGCCATGATTTATGCCTTTCTAGATTTTTTTGTATGTGATTATTGTTATAAAAGATGGCCCAAATGTCTAATGAATAATATCGATATCCGCCATTGAAAATAATGATAGGTTAAAGTAATTGCAGAGGATATTAATGGTCCGCAAAGTTAAATGAATAGGAAGTGAAATATGTACAAGCTCATCGCGTTTGACGCCTATGGAACATTATTTGATGTGTACTCCATGGGAGAGCTGGCCGAACAAATATTTCCTGGTTATGGACAGGCTCTGTCATTAATGTGGCGTGATCGTCAAATTGAATATACGCGCCTTGTTACGATGAGCGATCCCAATCCCGAAGGCAGCAAATACTATTTGCCATTCTGGGAGATTACGATTCGTTCATTACGTTATGTCTGTAAGCGAATGGGATTGATACTATCGGCTGAAAATGAAAAACAGCTCATGGATCAATATGCAAAATTAACGAGTTTTGCTGATAGTGAATTGGTATTGCGAGAAATTAAAAGTCGTCAAATTTCTACCGCAATCTTATCTAATGGTAGTAGAGAAATGCTATCAACGGTTGTACATGCCAACGGTCTCAAACCTTATCTAGATGAAGTCGTCACGGTTGAAGATGTGCGCTTATTTAAGACGGCCCCACAGGCCTATGAATTACTCCTCAAAGCATTCCCAGTGAAAAAACAAGAGGTATTGTTTGTCTCGAGTAATGCTTGGGATGCATTGGCTGCAAAGTGGTATGGCTTCGATGTATTTTGGGTAAATCGTCTAAATCATCCCTTTGAAGAAATTGGAGAGTTGCCAAACTATCAGGGTAATACTTTGAGCAAGGTGCTTGAAGTCATTTAATGTTTCCCCTGAATTTGCTTGACCTGATTATTCAAGTCTTCGTTCTAGGCTCTCTTGGTCTTGGGGCGGGTGTATTGGGTGGCGTGATTGGTTTTGGTACAACCATCATCCTTATGCCTGCGCTGGTACATTTTTATGGACCTATACAAGCGATCCCTATTATTGCGCTTGTGGCGATTGTTGCGAATCTATCGCGCATTTTTTTGTGGTGGAGTGTCATTAATTGGAAAGTCTGTTTTGTCTATAGTATGACTGGTATACCCGCCGTTATTTTGGGAGTGAATACCTTAATCACTTTAGATGAAAAATTAGTGGAAGCTACACTAGGATTTTTTTTAATAGTATTGATTCCCATTCGTCGCTGGATGAGAAAAAAGAATTTTTATTTACAGCTATGGCAAATGAGTTTGGTTGGCGCAGTCATTGGCTACCTTACAGGAATTGTTGCCACTACGGGAGCCATCAATACCCCATTCTTTTTAGCGTATGGCCTTACGAAGGGTGCATTCTTGGGAACAGAGGCAGCCAGCACGCTATCCATTCTCTTTACAAAAGGCATTACATTTCATCGGCTTGGTTTTTTGAACATCGCTGCGATAGTGCAGGGATTATTGATTGGAATATTTGTGTTGATAGGCGCTATTTTTTCAAAAAGAATAGTGTTGGCATTACCCGAGCAAAAGTTTCTATTACTCATGGAGTTGATAATGCTGATATCGGGTCTATCGATTCTATTGATGGCCTTTTAAGCCTCAACCCATTGGTATTAGTCTCTAGTTAAATGCCAAAAGCTACAAGATATAATTTACACAAGCAGGAGAGTGAGGGAAATCCCTCCACCGAAGGCGCAAACTCCCATGAACGCTCAGGTATCCCACAGGAAGGTACTGCTTATCCTAAATAGCCGTCTGGAGAGTCACCATATTTGATGGTGCACCGAAGGAGCAAGTACTAAGCTCGGCTTGGTATGAATCTCTCAGGTATCAGGGACAGGGGGAGCGGCATCCATCCACAGGAAGACTCTGTCGATGAGCTGCTATTGGGAGTCTGCTATGCAAAATTCATCTTAATCACTTCTGTAATTCAGTCAATGTTTTACGCACGTAGTTTTTTAATTCGCTCCTTTAATGTGAGCTTTTGCTGAATGAGGTAATGATGACCAATAAATTTGTTGAAGAAGCGCCATATCATCCTGGCTATGAAGACGTTAGTTTTAAAAATGAAGTATCTAGTGTTGCTCTAGAAATTGATCAGTTCAGAAAAAGTAATTCTCGATATTTGGGTTTTGCTGATGTGATCGTGGATTTTTGTATTTCAGATCACAACCGCTTGCATCTAGCGAAGTAATCTTCAAGTGAAAATGCCACCTTAGGGTGGTATTTTCATATCGTATTTAGAGGTCTAAGTTATCGAGGGAGCCGCTGTTCAGATGGCTGGTATCTGCCCATTGTTCAACCTTCCAAGAAGTCCCATCATGACTGATCCAGTTGAGGGAGGCATTGGGCACGCTCACCGCTTTCTCAGCCTCTAATGGTTGGTTGCTAGCCAAGCGGTACATCATATCCAAGGCGCCTCCATGGCTTACAAGCAGAATAGTCTTCCCCTCATGCATAGACCTTATTTTCTCGAGTGCGCCATGAATACGACTCGCAAATTGCCTAATGCTTTCGCCACCCTCGAGTTCATGCTCAAGATCCCGTTGTATATGTATGTGCCAAAGCGCGGGCTTAAGTCGTTGCGCATCATCAATGGTGACTCCTTGCAGAGAGCCAAGATGACGTTCGCGTAGTGCGGCTTCAGTGATTGCATTGACTTTAAAGAGATGCTCAATCGCATTAGCTGTTTTTGCTGCGCGCATGAGATCGCTGGTATAGAGCACATCAAACTGCAGATTAATGGCCTTCAGTGCGAGGGCCATTTTTTGTGCTTGTATTTTGCCTTGATCATTTAAGTCGATATCTGTATGACCCTGCAGTCTGCGCGCAACATTCCAATCGGTTTCACCATGGCGGACGAGACAGAAGCGAGTGGTTTTCATGAAGCGATTTTAAGGGCGCTTATGCCCACTAGGATTTTTTAAGATCCAGGCGCGTGGATGATGCTCAAATCCTATGTGCTCATAGTATTCAGAGGCTTTAGGCGCAGCTAAAAGCACCATCATGCAATCAGAGCCTAGGCGGGATTGGGTTTCTGCGATCAGGCGCTTTCCAATCCCAGAGCGCTGATATTTTTGGTCGACTGCCAAGTCTGCTAGATAGGCCACATAATCAAAATCTGTCATGGATCTTGAGATGCCAATCAGCTTATTGTCGTCCCATGCAGTTATTGTGAGATTAGCGTTTTTAAGCATTGCTTCAAATGCGCTTTTATTATGAATTGGTCGACGCTCGCCTAGGGTGGATCGAATATAGAGATCAATAGCTTGTTCAGCAGTTATTAGAGCGTTATCTCGATAATGAATCATAGGATTTCTTTACACTCTTTCAATGTATCGCCAACATGGATTAATCCAGCCGATAGAACTTCTGCTCTTAAGCCGCCGCGGTTTTCAAAGGCATCTATAAAGCGAGTTTTATGAATAAGTTGTGCCGGTCTTTGGCATGGCGTACATAACTCCACACCCTTTAATAATATTTGCCCCAAGAAAAATGTTTTACCTAATAATTGGTTCAGTTCATTGGCGCTAAGGTGAGTAATGACAATATTTCTGCGAGTTTCTGAGGCGGCAAATGTTGGCTCATTGACTGACAAGAGCCATTCATTTGCCGCGGCAATGCCTTCCTCAGAAATTAAACTGACATGACGAATTTTGCTTGGCATTGTTTTTGAATAAGCGCCCGTTCCATTTTCATAACGGTCGCCTTTGATGCCGCTAAGCGTTAACTCTGCTACAGGGATTTCTTCCATCGCTTTGCTTGCAGTTGGTGCTACATATATTGCGAGAATTGAAGGGATCATCGTCATTAATGTTTATATATTACAGTCTGCCAAAAGAAATCATGAATAAAATGGATTATCAAAGTGATTGAGAGTAATGGTGAATAAAGAAACAAAGGGGATGTTGATTGGCTTTATTGGCATCCTTATTTTTAGCCTTACTTTGCCCGTAACTAAGATTGCAGTTTTGAGTTTTGACCCCTACTTTATTGCGTTTGGTAGAGCTACTTTGGCTGGTTTGGTTGCTTTAGCCTACCTTCTTTATAAACAAGCACCTTTACCAAACAAGACAGAGCTTGCTAAATTTGCCGTAATAGCACTGGGTGTTGTATTTGGTTTTCCTATTTTCACAACTATAGCCATGAAAGAGGGATCTTCTTCTCATGGGGCTGTAATTTTGGGTGTAATGCCTTTAGCAACAACAGTCATAGGTGTACTTCGTTTCAAAGAGAAGCCTTCAGTTGGTTTTTGGGTTGTTTCCCTCGCAGGGGCATTATTAGTAGTTGTTTATGCACTTCTTAAAAGTTCAGGAAGTTTTACTTCAATTGATATGCTTTTAGTGCTTGGGGGTGTTTGTGCCTGTGTGGGGTATGTTGAGGGTGGCGAGCTATCTCGCAAGATGGAGCCGCGAAATGTTATTTCTTGGGCTTTGGTGATAGCACTCCCGGTGAATTTAACAATGGCTTTTATCACCTTTAAATTTAATTATCTGGGCGCTGACACATTGGCTTGGATAAGTTTTCTGTACCTGGGATTGTTCTCCATGTTCCTTGGATTTTTCTTCTGGTATGAAGGACTTGCAATCGGCGGAATAGCGAGGGTTAGTCAGGTGCAATTACTGCAGCCCTTTTGCACATTAATTATGGCTAGTATTTTATTGGGTGATCAGATAACTTTTATTAATATGGTATTTGCATGTCTCGTTATATTCACGGTGATTTTGAGCAAAACAATGTTGGTTCACCGAGATTAAATCTATCCTAAACACTATTAAAAATGATTAACTTAACAAACTTCATCTTCTCATTTGTCATGGGTTTTTTAATGTCCGCGAGTATTACTTTGGCAACCACATTTGTTCGCATAGGTGTAGCAGAAAACTTTTTCTCTTTATGGCTAGAGGTATGGTTGGTAGCCTATCCCGTGGCAATAATATGCATTTTGATTTACCGCCCTATTGCAACAAGAGTGACAGCAAGCATTATTGAAAAACTTAAGGATGCAAAATGAGAAGATCAGCATTTACATTTTTAATGGGCGTTCTTGTTCTCTCAGGTTGTGCTGCAATCTATACCGATGCATCTGATGCTAATCATGTTACTTTTTTAAATAGTAGCGGGGAAACTTTGGGGCAATTGACTCAAAAAGCAAACGCTTACTGTGCTCAATATGGAAAAACTGCCTCTCTCAAAAAAGAGGATTCCACATTACTAGTTGTATTTAATTGCAACGCGGTGCGCCATTAAGCGCCCTATCGCATGATTTACCCAGCTAAATCGGATTGATAAATAAGACCAGCATGCTCTCTGAGAGCGTGGAATTGGATTGATTCCCAACGTTGTTGTGCTACATCCAATTCAGACTTATGAGAAGCTAAAAATACTGGGGCACCGACAACATCCTCGGCCATGCGATGAATATTTTCTTGGGTGAATTTCTTAAGGGCAATAGGATCTTCTGAGCTAACCCAGCGTGCAAGACTGTAGCGCGCTGGTAAGAGGCGCACTTCTGCCCCATATTCAGTTTGCAGTCGATGACTGACCACTTCAAATTGTAGTTGCCCAAACGCCCCCAACAACATAGTGCCGCCAGCCATTGGTCTAAATACTTGAATCGCACCTTCTTCTCCAAGTTGCATCAAGCCCGTTCTTAATTGTTTCGAGCGCAAGGGGTCAGCTGATTCGACCATGCGAAAAATTTCTGGTGCAAAAAATGGCAGACCAGTAAATTGCAGTTGTTCGCCCTCTGTCAATGTGTCACCCAGACGGAGTAAGCCGTGATTTGGCAATCCAATAATGTCCCCAGGAAAGGCTTCATCCAAAATATCGCGACGTTGCGATAAAAATGAGAGTGCATTATTGGTGCGCACTTCTTTGCCATTACGACAAATCTTGAGCTTCATGCCGCGCTCAAAATGTCCGGAGCAGATGCGTAAGAATGCAACTCGATCGCGGTGGGCAGGATCCATATTTGCTTGGATTTTAAAAACTACTGCGGAAAATTTATTTTCAGCGGGGCTAACTTCGCGTTGCAAAGCTTTGCGCGATCCAGGGGAAGGCGCCAACTCAACAAGTGTGTTGAGAATTTCTCTCACGCCAAAATTATTGATGGCAGAACCAAAAAAAACAGGTGATTGATGGCCTGCTAAAAATGCCTCTCGATCAAATGCAGGCATTGCTTCTTTAATCAACTCAACTTCTGCCAATGCATTTTCTAAATCTGTACCAAGTCGCTTTTTAAGTGCGGGATCATTGACGTCCACAACGCTGTGAGAGTCCTCTGAAACACGATCTTCACCAGCTTTAAACATGCGCATCTGCATATTGGCTATATCTATTACGCCCGCAAATGATTTACCCATGCCAACGGGCCAGGTAAATGGGACTACTTCAATGCCAAGAGCAGATTCAATTTCATCCATTAGCTCCATCGGTGGCTTTACTTCACGATCAAGCTTATTAATAAAAGTGACGATAGGTGTGTTGCGTGCCCGACAAACCTCTAAGAGTCTGAGGGTTTGAGACTCAACCCCGTTGGCAGCATCAATGACCATCAAAGCTGAGTCAACAGCAGTTAATACGCGATAGGTATCCTCAGAAAAGTCTTGGTGTCCCGGAGTATCTAGAAGATTAATAATGCAGTCACGGTATTCCATCTGCATTACAGAACTAGCTACAGAAATGCCGCGCTGCTTTTCAATTTCCATCCAGTCTGATGTCGCATGTCGACTGGCCTTTCGTGCTTTGACGCTCCCAGCAATCTGAATTGCTCCTGCGTAAAGCAATAGCTTTTCAGTCAGGGTGGTTTTACCTGCATCCGGGTGAGAGATGATGGCAAAGCTTCGACGTCTGAGTACTTCTGCGGCTGGAGTGCTGGCGGTGGATGTATCGATGGTAATTCTGCGCTGGTTGTTCTGGTACGGAACAGCCATTATAAGGGGGCTCGTTCGCTAGAACTGCTCTTCGGGCCTTAAAAATCGCCATTGACCGGGGGGCAATGGACCCAAAGAGACGCGACCCATTCTGACGCGTTTCAATCCAAGCACTTTTAAGCCCACCATTTCACACATGCGACGAATTTGACGTTTACGACCCTCGCGTAAAACAAACCGCAACTGATCTTCATTTTGCCAGCTCACTTGTGCTGGCTTGAGTTTCACTCCATCAAGAGAGAGGCCGTGTCTTAAGCGATCTAAATCTTCATATGACAATTTGCCTTCTACTCGAACCAAATATTCTTTTTCAATAGGGCTGTTTTCACCAATTAGTAATTTAGCAATACGCCCGTCTTGAGTAAGCACCAGCAAGCCTGTTGAATCGATGTCAAGTCGCCCAGCGGGCGCTAAACCCTTAGTGTTGAAGCGTGGGTTGCGACCTTTGTCCATTGGGTTGCTAAAGTAATTTTCCGGAATGATCAAAGAAGCAGCTGGTTGATACTCTTGTTCATCATCGTAATGCGATATATAACCAATAGGTTTATTGAGAAGAACGGTAATACGAGACGCTTGTTGTGCTTTGGCGCCAGATTGAAGCTCTATTTTTTGATGCCGGTAAGCTCTCACACCCAGTTCATTGACAACTTCGCCATCTACGGTAACCAAGCCCTGTTCAATGTATGAGTCTGCCTCCCGCCTTGAGCAGAGGCCTAGCTCGGATAGTAATTTAGAAACTCGAACTTTTTCTTCCATAATCTTTTCTAAAGCTGCGATGTATAAAGATGGCTCTGATGAGCAGCAAATGCCATCACAATAGTTTTAGGTGCGTACGATATGAACGCTACAAGGCGCTTCTTCAACAATCTTAGTCATAGAGGTTCTCCAGGGCGTCACCTTATTGGGTAGCTTATGGGATGCTCCAATCATGATGAGGGACGCATCATTATCTTTTGCAAATTCAACAATGCGCGAAGCGGGATCCATGGCTTCAAGGACGTGATAAGAAATTCGCTCAGGGGGTAGCTTTAATGGCTTTGCCCAATCCATTAGCTGCACTAAGTGTCCGCGCACAATTCCGCTAGCCGTTTCTTTTTCTTGGTTGCCCTCAAAAGTAGGTGTGCTGCTAATTGTACTGATGCAAACAAGACGGCTTTCTGGATAAGCTAACAATAATTTTTTTGCGGTCAGTTGCATCCGTTCTCGAAGATCTTCGTCTGATTGACGAGTATCAATCGCTGCAATCATCAGTGGCGCCTCATAGTCTCCCATGCTTGGTCTAGGGCTTGGAGAGGGTTCATAACCGGCAGCTTTAAACATGCCCTTCAAGTTTTGCCAGAAGCTTGGAGGCTCTACTCGATCTGCGCGTGCAGTGAGAGTGACACCTTCTGGATCACGTAAGACTTGACGTAAGCGAGCTGCACTTTGATAGCGATCGGCGGCTCGTGGCTCAAGACATCTGAGGACAACTTCTTGCAACCAGCGCGGAATCTCACGACGTATCGCGCGCGGTGGAAATGGTTCGGCCCACATACGTCTTCGCAGGCCGCTCATTGTCTGGGGATTTCCAAAGGGTAGTTCACCGGTGAGCAATTCATACATGATTGCGCCGATAGAATAAATGTCGCTGCGTGAGTCGGAGCGAATACCTGCGACCTGCTCAGGAGAAATGTATGGCGCAGAACCTACGCCTTTACGCATTTCCTCTGCAAGTAAGTCTGGAAAGCGCGCATGATGCGATAACCCAAAATCAATGATGGTAAGTTTGCCCTTGTCATCAATCAGAATATTTTCAGGCTTGATATCTAAGTGAATTGCATCTTGTGAGTGCAGGGACTGCACTGCTTGGGCAAGATCTGCGCCGATCTTAACAACCTCATCGATAGTGAATTCCTTGCCCTCTTTAATTAAATCTTCTAAGGGGCGACCTTCTACTCGTTCCATTGCAATGTATGGACGTGTTGCCATATTGCCTGCGCCCAAAAATTGAGGCACGTAAGGACTTTTGAGTGAGCGCAAAATAGTAAGCTCAGTCTCAAAGCCAATTAAGCTTTCCACCGGTTGATCTTTACCAACACGAGGAATTTTTAGCAGAATCGGAACATCAATTCCTTCTTTAGTAGCAGTGAATAGACTAGCCATTCCACCACGATGAACTTCTTTGCCAATGACAAAGCCGTCAATGACTTTGCCCTCCTGAAAGATGTCATCAACGGCTTCAATATCAGTATTAATTGCCATTCAACTATTTGCCTGTAATTAAGCGATTTGCTAATTCTTCTGGTAACCCAGCGCGACGAACTTTATCAGCCGCTGCAAAGTGATCGTAAGGAACACGGTGAAATGTTAGTACTTCTATCTTTGGTTCAAATACTGCAAAACAGGCTTCGGGATTGCCATCACGAGGTTGGCCCAGGGAGCCAACCACCCCTACCCATTGGCGATGTTGTAAAACAGGGATCTCATCACCGGGGCGCGGCGAAAACCGAATTAACTTCCCAACAGCGCTCTGATAGAAGAGGGCTTGTTCATGGGCATGTCCAACAAATGTGTAACTTTTTCCTGAGTTCTGTGCACATCTCCATGCGCTCATGCTATCAGTGACATAGTTCCAGCTTGCTGGATTGTGTGCAGAAGCATGCACATAACAAGTATTTTCTTCATGAACAATTAATGGAAGGCATTTCAAAAACTCAATATGGCTATTATTAAGTTGAGTTTTGGTCCATTCGATTGCAGCGTTAGCATGTGCATTCATTTGATCGCGACTATCTTTGAAAATCGCCTCATCATGATTGCCTAAAAGTGCAATGGCCTTTTTTGAATCAACTAGATCAGCAATGCGTTCAATGAGCGCTATGGGATCAGCGTTATATCCAACTAGGTCCCCTAGGAAAACCATGCGGGTTACTCCCAGCTCATCTGCTTTGCTCATGCAGGCCTCAAAAGCCTCAAGATTGCTATGAAGATCGGCAAATAGCCCAATACGTTCTGTCATCCTCTAATGATAGGACAAAAGCCCCTTACTTTGAAGGGTTGTAGGGATTTGTTTCTTGATTTGGGCGGTTTTTAAAGCGCTTGTGTACCCAATAATATTCAGCAGGGCGAAGCCGAATTTCTTTTTCAAAATATTGATTTAAAAGTGCAGTGTCTGCTTTAGGATCATCACTGGGAAAGTTTTCTAGGGGTTTGCTGATTTCGCAAAGATACCCAGATTCATCGGACTTCAGTGTAGTGAGCATCATGCAAACGTCTGCGCCTGTAATTTTGGCTAATCGAGAAATAGTTGTAATGGTATTGGTCTCTATGCCAAAGAAGGGAACAAATTCTGAATCTTTGAGACCTAAATCAACATCAGGTGCGATGATGATGAAATCGCCATTTCTAATTTCGCGGATGATCGCTTTTGCATTGCCCTGACGGTCGATAGAGTTGCCCCCAAAGCGATTGCGCCATTCAATCATTTTTTGATTAAAGAACGGATTTTTCATTCTTTGAAAAAATCCAGATGTGCGCGGCCAGCCCATTTTTTTTGCAAGCGCACTCAAAATAATGCTACCTTCAATACCAGTGAAATGCATATTCACCAAAATGCGAGGCTTGCGATTGGTAAGATCGACAGCAGATTTCACTTCAATCATGTTGCTTAATTGATTTTCATTTCCGCGCCAAATAATACTTTTTTCTACTAAGCTGCGACCTAGTAAGCGCCAGTGTTTTTTGCTCAGCGCATCAATCTCGCTAGGGTTGAGCTTGGGAAAACACATCTGAAGATTAATTTTTACTACGCGATTTCTATCCCCTGGAATTCTCGCGGCTATGAAGCCTAAGCCATGACCGATTGACACTAAAAATCTGTATGGCATGAGTGACAGGAGTGTTATAAAAATAACCCCTGCATGATTAGATAGATGTTTAAGCAAATGAGAGCTACTCTATTTCGTAGCGTTTGATGGATTTGGCGTAACGTTCAAGCATTTCCTCTGTGGAGCTGCTTGACATGCCCAAATCATTGACTAGGCCAGTCTCTAGTCGATATGCCCAACCATGAACAGTTAAGTTTTGTCCGCGTGCCCAAGCATCCTGAACAATCGTCGTTTCACATACATTGACTACCTGTTCGATCACATTGAGTTCGCATAATCTATCTTGACGCTTAGGAGTAGGAATAACATCTCCTAAATAACGCTCATATTTTTGATGAACATCTTTAACGTGGCGCAACCAATTATCAGCAAGACCAACGCGCCTGTCGGTTAGTGCGGCATGTACACCAGAGCACCCATAGTGACCAACAACTAATATGTGCTTTACCTTAAGCAAGTCAATCGCAAACTGAATCACGGACAGGCAGTTCAAGTCGGTATGAACAACTACGTTAGCTACATTTCGATGTACGAATAACTCCCCTGGAAGCAAATTGACTATGTCATTCGCTGGTACTCTGCTATCAGAGCAGCCTATCCATAGGTATTCAGGGGCTTGCTGGGAGACGAGGCGCTTAAAGAAATCGGCATCCTTTGCCACCATATTTTCAGCCCAGGTGCGATTATTTTCAAAGAGTTGCTCTAGGGCTTGAGAATTTTTGTGTGGCATGGGATTAAGTTTAAAGTACTTTGATGACACCTATTTGGATAAAAAAGACGCCTGCTGGAATTGTCCTTTCATTGCATTGTCAGCCAGGAGCAAAGCAAACAAAAATCGTTGGCTTACACGACGATTGTTTAAAAATATCCTTACAGGCACCCGCCATAGAAAATCGGGCAAATTCGTGTCTTTTGGCTTGGTTATCGAAGCAATTGAAAATTCCCCAGAAGCAGATCGAGCTTATTTCAGGTCAAAATGGTCGAAAAAAACGCATTCTCATCATGTGTGATATTCCATTCGAAGAAGTAAAAAATGCGCTTTATCCATAAAAATGCTGCGTTATCAAGCTGAGCACTCTTTCCTATTTGGCGCCCAAAGTCTGCATAAACTGTTTATGATTGAATGCGTGGCCCAACTAGGGTTTATGTGGATATAGACCGGAGAATATCGTATGAATAGCTTTATAAAGTGGCTGCTAAGCCTTGTTTTAATTGGCTTAGTGGCAATCTCTGCCTATACGTGGCTAATGCTCACTTGGAGCTATGGCAATGGCGAAAGAGCCGGATATGTACAGAAATTTTCCAAACGAGGATATATTTGCAAAACTTGGGAGGGCGAGTTAGCAATGGTTTCAATGCCAGGAACCATGTCCGAAAAATTCCTCTTTACGGTGCGCGATGATGCTGTGGCGCAAAAAATAAATGCTAACTTAGGAAAAAAAGTCGCTCTAAAATATGACCAGCACATTGGATTGCCTACAACATGTTTTGGAGACACTGAATATTTTGTTTCTGGTATTGAAGTGCTAGATGAGTAATTTGTAGTAGTTTTAAAAATTGTTGTTACTTAGCTTTATTTTTGTATTTTTTTATGGTTAAAATCATGTAAGCGCAATGTGCGCCGACATCAATATTTATAAGGAGCTTCACTTGAACAAA
>JACCDO010810610.1_pt1 | contig 20836 bp, 22 predicted proteins | sample 7446101 | NCBI WGS metagenome assembly JACCDO01 (sample SAMN15323440, study PRJNA562643) | freshwater metagenome | isolation source: river surface water | place: USA:Blue River Watershed | collected 2017-08-16
CTGCAGGCGGTTTGCATATTATTGGTACAGAGCGACATGAGAGCCGTCGTATCGATAATCAATTACGTGGCCGATCAGGCCGTCAAGGGGATCCAGGCTCATCCCGTTTCTTCCTCTCCTTGGATGATCCTCTGTTGCGTATTTTTGCTGGTGATCGCCTTCGCGCAGTCATGGAACGTTTGAAGATGCCAGATGGCGAGCCCATTGAAGCAGGTATGGTGACGCGTTCCATTGAGTCTGCCCAGCGCAAAGTTGAGGGTCGCAACTTTGATATTCGTAAACAACTATTAGAGTATGACAACGTAGCAAATGATCAGCGCAAAGAAACTTATCGCTTAAGAAATGAAGTGCTGGAAAGTAGTGATGTTGGCGATTTAGTTGCCAACCTTCGTGATGATGTTCTGCGCACCTTATGCGCACTCTATGTTCCTCACGAGTCTATGGAAGAGCAGTGGGACTTAGTCGGTCTTGAGAATGCTCTTGCTAGCGATTGGGGTCTTACTGTAGACCTTCAAAAATGGGTTGAGAGCGCAGAATCCGTTGATGATTCTGAAATCGTTGAGCGTGTTCTCCAAGCTGCTAAAGAAGCATATGACGCCAAGGTTGAGTTGTGCGGTCGCGAATCTTTTGCTGGTTTTGAGCGTTCCGTACTTTTATATAGTTTAGACACGCATTGGCGTGAACATTTGGCTGCATTGGATCATTTGCGCCAAGGAATTCATTTGCGTGGCTATGCCCAAAAAGATCCAAAGCAAGAATATCGTCGCGAAGCCTTTGAGCTGTATGGAGAGCTATTAGACGTCATTAAAAATGATGTTGTTAAAAGCATCATGACAGTTCAAATTCGGAGCGCTAGCGAATTAGATCAGGCATCTGAATCTATCAATGAAGACTTGGCTAAGCTGTCAGATGTTAAATATCAACATGCTGAAGCAGAAGCTGCCATCTCTAATGCACCAGAGGTGGGTGAGCTTGAATTGACTCCAGCCCCTCTTCGGACGGGACCCAAAGTAGGGCGCAATGATCCTTGTCCTTGCGGTAGCGGCAAGAAATACAAAAATTGCTGTGGTGCACTAGCGTAGATATTAATTTCTGCATTGCATCATATGGGGGCCTAGCCCCCATATTTTTTTTAGGGCTTTCCCTAGTTATGTAGACTGGTCTCTATCGTTGAGTATTGATGCTTATATGCAAAAAATTGCATTTATAAGCAAAAGGAATCGGCATGCAAAAGTCACTGCACATCAACGCAGATAAATGCACTGGTTGTCTTCAGTGTGAAATGGCCTGTAGCTATGAACACTACGGGGTATTTAATACTTCCAAATCCCGTATCAAAGTATTTGAATTTCATAAAACGGGTAAAAAAGTACCTTACACATGCACTCAGTGTGATGAAGCTTGGTGTCTTCAGGCTTGCCCAGTCGATGCGATTCGTGTCGATCTGATTACTGGTGCCAAGGTTGTTTCTGATGACACCTGCGTTGGTTGCAAGGTTTGCACCATCTCTTGTCCATTCGGAACAATTAACTACGTACAAGATACCGGCAAGGTACAAAAGTGCGATCTCTGCGGCGGCGATCCAGCCTGTGCGACTGCTTGTCCAACGCAAGCCATTACATATGTTGATGCTGACTGGACTGGTTTAGACAGGATGCGTGAATGGGCCGACAAACTCGGCAATCAAGACAACGCTAACTAAAAAGCATAGGAAAAATATCATGTCATGGGCTGGAAAACTTCTCCGCGTTAACTTAAGCAAGGGCACTTGCCAATCCGAACCTCTCAATATGGGATGGGCTAAAGAGTATTTGGGATCTCGAGGTTTGGCTTCTAAGTATTTTGTCGAGGAAGTCGATCCAAAGGTTGACCCGCTTTCTCCTGAAAATAAAATTATTTGGGCTACAGGTCCCCTAACTGGGACTATGGCCTCTACCGGTGGTCGTTACACCGTTGTGACTAAAGGTCCACTTACTGGTGCAATCGCTTGCTCAAACTCTGGCGGCTATTGGGGTGCTGAACTAAAGATGGCTGGTTGGGATATGGTGATCTTTGAGGGTAAATCACCAAAGCCTGTCTACCTTTATATTGAAAACGATAAGGCAGAGTTATTGGATGCCTCCGATCTATGGGGTAGATCTGTTTGGGAAACTGAACCAAGCATCAAGATCAAACATCAAGACCCCCAAATTCGGGTTTCTTGTATTGGGCTGGCTGGCGAGAATCAAGTTTTATACGCAGCTATCGTGAACGATTTGCATCGTGCTGCTGGTCGCTCTGGTGTTGGTGCGGTAATGGGCAGTAAGAACTTAAAAGCAGTTGCAGTTAGAGGTACTAAAGGCGTTGGAAATCTCAAAGATCCTAAGGCATTTATGGCTGCTACCGCAGCTGGTAAGGCGGTATTGGCTGGCCATGCAGTAACTGGTCAAGGATTGCCAACCTACGGCACCCAGGTATTAATGAACGTGATTAATGAGGTAGGCGCTCTTCCAACACGCAATCATCAAGATGTTCAATTTGAAGGCGCCAAGGATATTTCTGCTGAGGCGATGGCGGAACCACGTGAATCTGATGGTAAGCCTCACTTAGTGACCAACCAAGCTTGCTTTGCTTGCACGATTGCTTGTGGACGAATCTCCAAAATTGATGACACCCATTTCTCAATTGAGAATAAACCACAGCATATGCATGCTTCTGGTGGTCTTGAGTATGAGGCTGCCTGGGCTCTTGGCGCTGCCAATGGTGTTAATGATTTAGAGACATTGCAATACGCTAATCAGTTATGCAATGAGCAAGGCTTAGATCCAATTTCTTTTGGGGCAACTGTTGGCGCCGTGATGGAGCTCTATGAGATGGGTGTACTCACCAAAGAACAAATTGGTATTGAGGCCCCTTTTGGTTCGGCCAAAGCCCTTTGCTATCTTGCTGAAATTACTACTGAAGGCACAGGGTTTGGAAAAGAAATGGGTCTTGGTTCAGCTCGTCTCACGAAAAAATATGGTCACCCCGATCTTTCAATGAGTGTAAAGGGCCAAGAGTTCCCAGCCTATGATGGCCGTGTGATTCAGGGTATTGGTTTGGCTTATGCAACCTCTAATCGTGGTGCTTGCCATCTGCGGGGTTACACCATTGCTTCAGAAGTTTTGGGCATTCCTGTAAAAACAGAGCCTGCTGACACGAATGGCAAGCCAGAGCTGGTGAAAGCTTTTCAAGATGCCACTGCTGCATTTGATTCGGCAGGTATTTGCATCTTTACAAGCTTTGCATGGACATTGGCTGATGTTGCTCCACAACTTCAGGCAGCTTGTGGTGATGAGTTTACGGTCGAAAACCTAACTACTATCGGTGAGCGTATTTGGAACATGGAGCGCGATTTTAATAACCGTGCTGGCTTTACCAATAAAGATGACAAATTGCCAAAACGCCTAATGACTGAAGCGGCTAAGACTGGCCCTGGAAAAGGTTCAGTTAGTGGTCTAGACAAAATGCTGCCTGAGTACTACAAGGTTCGTGGATGGGATGCTGAGGGGCGCCCTAGTGCTGAAACATTGAAGCGCTTAGGTCTTTGAGGTTGCATCGATGAAGTATGTCATTTTGGGTAATGGCCCAGCCGGCGTCATAGCTGCTGAGACTATTCGCAAGCGTGCGCCTCATGATCAGATCATCATGATTGGTTGTGAGGATGCGCCACCCTATTCTCGAATGGCTATTCCTTATTTGTTGATGGGGAATATTCAAGAGCCCGGAACTTACCTTCGAAAAGATGCTGATCATTTTGAGAAATTAAAGATCGAACAAGTGCGGGGGAAGGCGTCTTCAGTTGATTTGAAGGCGAAGAAGATTGAGTTGGATGGTCAATCTATTGCTTTTGATAAGTTACTAGTTGCAACTGGGTCAGTACCAGTTCAACCACCTATTCCAGGAATTGATCTCCCAGGTGTTCATCCCTGTTGGACCTTGGAGGATGCGCGAGAAATTGCTAAGTTAGCAAAACCAGGGTCACGAGTACTGCAAATGGGCGCCGGCTTTATTGGCTGCATTATTTTGGAGGCCCTTGCCAGCCGAAAAGTCGAGCTGACTGTAGTAGAGATGGGCGATCGTATGGTGCCCCGCATGATGACCGGCGTTGCCGGGGGCATGATTAAAAAGTGGGTTCAAGAAAAAGGCGTAGAGGTCTTTACTGATACCAAAGTTGAGTCTATAGCCCAAACTGGATCCTGTTTGACTGTCAAGCTTTCTAACGGGAAAGCACTAGAAGTCGACTTAGTTATTTCTGCTACAGGTGTTAAACCCAATATTGCATTTCTAAAGTCATCGGGCCTTGATATGCATATAGGCATTTTGGTGAATGATCAGATGCAAACTTCCCATCCCGATGTATATGCTGCTGGTGATGTCACCGAGAGTATTGATTTTTCTACAGGTGAGCGCATCGTGAATGCGATTCAGCCAAATGCAGCTGAACAAGCCAGAATCGCTGGCATTAGCATGACTGGTGGAGCGGTTCAAAGTCTAGGCGCTTTACAGATTAACGTCTTAGATACTTTGGGATTAATTTCTTCTTCATTTGGTTTATGGGCAGGCGCTAAAGGTGGCGACCATATTGAATTAGTTGATTCAGATACATATAAATACTTGCGTCTTGAGTTCCTGGGAGATGTTCTGGTAGGGGCAACTTGTGTGGGAACAACAGAACATATTGGCGTATTGCGTGGTCTTATTCAAGGAAAGATTCCATTAGGAGATTGGAAAGAAACCCTCCTAGGTGATCCGACAAAGGTAATGGATGCTTACTTAGCTAAAGGGCAAGCACAATCAGCCTGGATGAATTAAGCTTTAAGTATGCAAGTTACCTTAAAGTTGTTTGCTAGTTTGACTAGCTATCTTCCCCCGAATAAAAAAAATGGCATTGAGGCTGATATTGAAGTCGCTGAGGGCAGTACGATTGGCGACATGATCGAGCTTTATAAAATTCCAAGTAAATCCGCCCATTTAGTCATGGTTAATGGGGTATATATCAAGCCCGAGGAACGCAATCATTATGTCCTTAAGGCAAATGATGCATTGGCAATTTGCCCGCCTGTAGCAGGGGGCTAAGCCCTCAGTATTGCTGAGCTAAATGCCTCAATATCTAAGAGAAATGGGTTGCACCCCAGAAGATCTCATTCGCTGGCTACCACAGGCTTTAGGTCCCATTTATCCGCATACTAGTCTCGTCATTGATGGACATGTTTTGCTGCGCCCTACAAATCCTCAGCTTGAAATGATTGGCATTAGTAGGCCGGTCCGCAAAATTGCTCTTTTACACATACCCATTTTGGAACTAAAGCTCTGTTTTTCTGAAAACTGGAGTGCTAGCCAGTGCAATGAAGCCTTAAAGCGATTTGATCTTTATACTCGTAGAGGTGGGGGTTAGTTTGACCCCTTTACTTTCTTTAATCATCGCCCTATGACAGTTAACTTGCCTCTTCCTCAAAAATCAGATCTCAAGCCAATCAAGGGCTTTGAGATGGGCATCGCTCAAGCGGGTATCAAGAAGCCCAATCGTAAAGATTTGCTGGTCATGACCTTGGCGCCAGGCTCACAAGTGGCTGGTGTGTTTACCCTCAATCGCTTTTGTGCAGCCCCTGTTCAAATATGCCGAGAGCATTTAGCCCAAGAAGGTCGTCACGGTGAGATTCGGGCCCTGGTCGTCAATACAGGTAATGCCAACGCCGGAACCGGTGAGCAGGGCATGAAACACGCCTTGGAAACTTGTGCTGCTTTAGCAAAGGATCTCAAATTAAATCCAGAGCAAATTTTGCCTTTCTCTACTGGTGTGATTTTGGAGCCCTTGCCAATTGGGAAAATCATTTCTGCCTTACCAGCCGCGGTAGCGAACTTAGGCGAAGATAACTGGCTAGATGCGGCTGAGGCCATCATGACAACCGACACTCAGCCAAAGGCTTCATCAGTGACAGTGCAGACTCCTCAAGGCCTCGTTACGATGACTGGTATTTGTAAGGGTGCCGGCATGATTCATCCCAATATGGCAACCATGTTGGGTTTCATTGCAAGCGATGTGGGGTTTGCACCTGGGCTATTAAGTAATCTGACTCGTGAGATTGCAGACCAATCATTTAATGCCATTACGATTGATGGCGATACATCAACTAATGATTCTTTCATCATTATGGCGACTGGCCAATCTTCAGTTCAGATTCAGTCAACTCAAGACCCAAGTTATGCAACAGTGCGTGACGCTTTAATTACGCTGGCCCGAAAATTAGCGCAGATGATTGTGCGTGATGGTGAAGGCGCAACTAAATTTATGACTATTGAGGTACTGGGTGGCAAGACTGCGGAAGAATGCCGTTTGGTTGCCAAAGCAGTAGCGCATTCACCTTTAGTGAAGACTGCCTTTTTTGCTAGTGATCCTAATCTAGGTCGAATTCTGGCAGCTATTGGATATGCTGGTATTACTGATCTGGATGTGGGTAAGGTGCAGATGTGGTTGGGTGATGTGTGGGTTGCCAAAGATGGTGGCCGAAACCCTAGCTATCAAGAGGCAGACGGACAACGTGTCATGGAAGCTTCGGAAATTACCATCAAGATTGATTTAGGTCGTGGGACTGCTTCACAAACCTTATGGACTTGTGACTTATCGCATGACTATGTCTCAATCAATGCAGACTATCGTTCTTAAAAGAGCCTCAGATCATGAATGAAAAATTAGAACAGCTCTTAACTCATCTAGAAACTTTTTTACCAAAGCCATTAACGGAAGAGCAGTGGCAATCTTCGACTGCATTTAGATGGCGTCGACGCGATAGTATTTTTGGCAGCATTGGTTTTATGCAGCCAGTGAGGCATGTCTCTGACATTACCTTCGAAGATCTTAAAAATATTGATCGCCAGCGTGATGCGATTCGTGACAATACGAAAAACTTTATTCAAAAAAAGCCCGCCAATAATATTTTGTTGACTGGTGCTAGGGGTACTGGCAAGTCTTCCCTGATTAAAGCGAGCTTGCATGAATTTGCTGGCCAAGGCTTGCGTTTGGTCGAGGTTGAAAAAGAGCATCTGGCAGATCTGGCTGATATCACCGATATTTTGGCCGAGCGTCCTGAGCGATTTATCGTTTTTTGTGACGATCTTTCTTTTGAAGATGGCGAATCTGGCTATAAGGCCATGAAATCTGCCTTAGATGGTTCGGTTTCTGCGCAAGTCGACAATGTTTTAATTTATGCAACCTCAAATCGTCGTCATTTATTGCCTGAGTATATGAAAGATAACGAAAGCTATGCATATAACGATGACGGCGAAATTCACCCGGGTGAAGTGGTAGAAGAAAAGATTTCTTTATCAGAACGTTTTGGCTTGTGGCTATCCTTCTATCCTCCAAAACAGGATGAGTATTTAGAAATTGTTGCGCACTGGCTTACCCATTTTGGTTTAAGTGCCACACAGATTGAAGCGGCCCGTTCCGAAGCATTGGTATGGGCCCTAGAGCGTGGCTCGCGTTCCGGTCGTGTTGCTTGGCAGTTTGCAAAACATTGGGCTGGTTCTCATTCTTGAGTCAGCTTGATTTTAATGAGTACTAATCAAAGACCCATTACTGAAGTAGCGGCAGGCATTTTGCTTGATGAGCAAGGTCGCTATCTTTTAGGACAAAGACCAGCTGGTAAGCCTTATGCAGGTTTCTGGGAGGTACCCGGTGGCAAGATTGAAAAGGGTGAATCTGTTTTTCAGGCTCTCAAGCGTGAACTACAAGAAGAATTGGGTATTGAGATTGAGTCAAGCGAAGAGTTAACCGTGCTTGAGCACGACTATCCTCATGCCTATGTACGCTTACATGTGAGTGTGATCAGACAGTGGTCAGGTATTCCCAAGGGTTGTGAGGGTCAGGCTTTATCTTGGGAATTACTGGGCGCCAAAACACCTTCAGTTGAACCGCTATTGCCGGCTGCTTGGCCAATGCTGGAAAGGCTGAGGGGCTTATTGCTCTAGAACTGGCAAAGCGTTAGTTTGAATGGCACATCGACATTCACTAGCTGTGCCTTTTTGTCACGATCTGCTTTGAGAAAGCGAACAGAAAGTAGATACTTATTGGCGCTAATCTCTGAAAAGAGTTTGTCATCTTCTACAGCTAAACGCATCAATTGGTATACCTTCCCAGAAGGTGCCTGCTGAAATGATCCATTGTGTGCGATTACATCTTTTGCTTCGCCTGATTGGCGGAGTAAGCGTAAAAATAATTGACATGCCTCCTGCCAAGGCAAGAGAGGCGTCACAAAATTATCGAGGAGTTCACGACGCTCAGTTGAGGGGCTATTTTTCCAAGCGTGATAACTTGGTAAATCAATTGGACTAGTTCCACCAGGAATATTTAATCTGGTGCGAATCGCGTTTAACCATTCGCTTTCGGAGATGGCAAGATTTGGTCTGCCCATCGAGCTATTGATACTGCTGGCAACAGAATCAATTTCAGAAAGCGTTTGTGTGAGTGCCTCTTGATCTACCTTTTGCGAAGACTTGAGTCCATTTAAGCCATATCTTTGGCGCTCAAACTCTTTTAAGAGGAGTGACTTAATATCGCCGCGTGATCCAATATCGCCAAGATCAAATAAAACGGAGATCGCATTGTGATGAAGTTCGGGGTCATCGGAGCGATTAAAGTGATTAAAGCGGGCGAACAAATACTCCAAACGAAGCATGCTTCGCACTAATTCGTTGAAGGGGTATTCGTAAACAATCACAAGCCCATATTCTATGACGAACTGAGCTTATCTTTCTTAATCCCGAGGATTTTTTGGTGCAATTGAATTACTGCCATTTGCAGATCAGCAAGTTGACCTTGATTTTCAATGACGGTATCGGCAACTGCCAGTCGCTCCTGACGAGTGGCCTGGGCCTTCAATATCCCCATAATCTCAACCTTGGATAAATTGCTGCGTTGCATCACCCTTTCGATTTGAAGCTCCTCTGGGCAGTCCACAACAACCAGGTGGTCAATTTGCCCTTTCCAGCTCCCAGACTCAACTAGAAGTGGAACCACAAAAACCAGGTACGGAAAGCCGTCTCCTGCGAGTTGCGTAGCTAGTTTGATGGTCTCTTGCTTAATGAGTGGGTGTGTAATGGCTTCAAGGGCTTTTTTTGCCTCAAGATTTTGAAAAACCAGAGAGCGCATTTTGCTTCTATCTAAAGCGCCATTGCTGTTGATGAAGTCAGGGCCAAAATACGCTTGAATTGGGGCAATAGCACATCCTCCGGGGGCAGTTATCTGGTGTGCAATCAAATCAGTATCAATCACACCAGCCCCAAGTTTGGCTAATAAATCGCTAACGGCAGTTTTGCCTGAGCCAATGCCCCCTGTTAATCCAATGAGCGGTAAGCGCATTTTTAATTCGCTTAACTGAGGCTGCCCAGTAGTAGGTGTGGAATGATCTGTGGCCATAACAACTCAATAATGCCAGCAAAGGCAAGAAATGGTCCAAAAGGAAATGCGTTGCGAGGATTTTGCCGTTTCCATTGCAGGTAGATAAAGCCGCCGATAATTCCAGCAAATGAGGCGATGAGTAGAAGGCTAGGCAATACCGCCCATCCCAACCAAGCTCCTAGGGCCGCCAAGAGTTTGGCATCACCCATACCAATGCCATCTTGCTTTTTGATGAATCGATAAAGGGCATTCAAAAACCAAAGTACTAGATATCCGAGAAATGCACCCCAAAGTGCATCTTCAATAGTGACAAAGCGAAGCGGTGAAAATCCATTGAAACATAGGCCTACCAAAATAAGTGGCAGGGTGATGACATCCGGAAGTCTGAACGAGCGTAAGTCTATATAGCTAAGATAGAGCAATACCAGTATGAGCGCCGCGCGAATGAAATCTATGGTATTCAAAACACCCATTACACAATCTGTCCAAGGTTAAAAATCGGGAGATACAGAATGATGACTAGACTTCCGATCATTATTCCAACGATCATAATTAAAAGGGGTTCTAGTGTTTGACTCAGCGTATTTAGGCGATTACTGAGTTCATCCCCAAGAATATTAGCGCGTTTACGCAACATCTCGGGAAGGGACCCACTTTCAGAGGCAATTCTGAGTAACTGGAGTGTTTCAATATCAAAGAGCGTGTGGTGTGGATCAGCGCGACCCAAGGCTTCTCCTAATGGCCAGCCTCTGGTTAGGTGCTTAAATATCTCTGCGCTGTAATCATGGCTCACCCAGTGATTTGAGGATTGGGCGGTGACTCTTAGTGCATCCGGTAGAGAGAGGCCGGAGGCAATGAGATGACCTAAGGTTCGGCACCAGTAGGTGAGTGTAGCTAGTCTCAATAAACGGCCAAGAATCGGAAGGCGAAAACAGAAAAGATCACACTTCTTTTGAATAGGGATTGATTTTTTCCAGCACAGTAGAGCCAGAGTTATGACGATTAGTAGCCCTAACCCAATGGATAGATAGAAATTCTCAATAAGTGATGAGATCTGTATGAGCAATCGCGTAGGTCCTGGAAGATCAGCCTGAAAGTGAGCAAATACATCTTTAAAGACCGGCACTACCCAAACCATCATCACGATTATCAAGCTAAACGATGTGCACAAAGTAATGCTGGGATAGGCAAGGGCCTGTTGGACTTTACGTCTTAATTCGATTTGCGCTTCTAGTTGCTGACAGATGGTGGTAAGAGCGAGATCGATATCACCAGTACGTTCGCTCACGCTAATTAAATTAATAAACTCCGCAGAGAAGCGCTTAGATTGCATTTGTAAGCATCGAGATAAGCTATTGCCTGCCTTCAATTGGGTATGAAGCGTGTTTAACCATAGACGCCATGGCTTCGGAGCTGTTTGATAAATCAACTCAATCGCATTGAGCAAAGCCAGACCAGCTTGCAACAAAGAAAGCAATTGCTGTGCAAAATGCAGTTGCTCTTGTTTGGAGAGTGCTTGTTTCAAGACCATTTCCCCACTTCTGCATCTAGTGCGCGTTGCTCGATCCATCCTTGCTGTACATGGCGTAGTCCGGCCTCATACATCGTGAGATATTGGAGATCAGAAATCATCAGTTGCTGATCACTCAGCACCTCATGAACCCCCAGGCGACCAAAGTAACCCGTTCCATTACAAAGTTTGCAAGGATCATCGGCTTTAGATTTTATTTTTTGACAATAGCTGCAAATTCGCTGAACAAGCCTTTGGGAGCTAATACTTCGAACACAAGATTCCATCGCCTCTCGATCAATGCCTAGGGCTTGAAGCCTTGCTAGTGCACCTCGTGCATTACGAGTATGCAATGTGCTTAAGACTAGATGCCCTGTTTGTGCTGCTTGTATGGCTAGCTCAGCGCTTGCCCTATCTCGGATTTCACCAATCATGATGACGTCGGGATCTTGCCGAAGTAGGGCGCGAATGATCGTGGAAAAGTCTAAGCCTGTACGTGGGTGATATGTGACTTGGTTAATACCTGGGAGACGTATTTCAATGGGATCTTCTACTGAACATAGGTTGCGATGGCTTTGATTTAGAGCCTGTAAGCAGCTATACAGAGTCCGAGTTTTACCGCTACCAGTAGGCCCTGTTACTAAAATTAATCCATGGGTTTGGCTAAGCGCATTTTTGAAAATCCCCAGTTGCTCAGAAAGCAAGCCTAATTGATCCAACGCCAGCTCTTCAATTCGATTCGGCAGAATGCGAATAACAGCCTTTTCTCCATAGAGGGTCGGCAATAAGGAAACTCGACAATCAATATCTGGTCTTGAAAAATCACGGCCTATGGTTAGTCGTCCATCTTGGGGCAAGCGTTTTTCAGCAATATCCAAACGCGCCAAAATTTTGATGCGGGTAATTAAGCGTTCATGCAGCTCTGGAGGGTGATGGGCGTACTCTTGTAGTAATCCATCCACCCTTAGACGAACTAAGGTTTCACGATTTCCTGCCTCAATATGAATATCACTCGCCCTGGAGTTAATCGCATGCAGAGCGATTTCATACCAGATGCGAATAATAAGGGAGTCATCATTTGAAACACTCAATCTTGACTGTTGTTCAAAACAGGTCGATGAAGCTTGACGGTTTTAATACCTTGCTCGTCAAACTGAACAATTTCCATCACGATTCCAGCAATCCGGATGCTGACATCGTGATCGGGGATGGCTTCCAGTTTTTCTAGCAACAATCCATTTAGAGTGCGGGGCCCATCCAATGGAAGATTGAGATTAAGCAGTCGATTTAAATCACGTAGGGTGGCAGCACCACTGGCTAAATAAGTGCCATCGGCCAGCCAATGAGGATCTGTCGAGAGATTGGAAAAAGAGGTTGTGAACTCTCCAATCAACTCTTCAACAATGTCTTCAAAAGTCACTAGACCCAAAACCTCACCATACTCATTCACCACCAAACTGAGGCGCTGCTGGTTATCTTGAAAGAATTGCATCTGCTGCAGGACGGGCGTACCGCTTGGAATAAAGTAGGGTTCACTTACTAAGGATCTAAAGTCTTCATGCTTAAGATCAGTATCTCCTAATAGAGAGAGCGCTTTCTTAACAGAAAGAATGCCAACGATGCGTTCAGAATCTCCATCGCATACAGGTAATTTATTGTGATAACAAGTTTCCAGTTGTTGAACTACTTCATCAATTGGTCTAGAAAGATCCAGTACTTCAATCTTGGCGCGAGGCGTCATTACATCATCAACGGTAATGTTTTCTAGGTTGAAAAGATTCAACAAGATATTGCGATGGTGATTTGAGACAAAACGGTTTGACTCTAAAACCAAGCTACGTAACTCTTCTTTGCTCATTGCTCTGCTGTCAGATGAAGATTGGAGTCCAGAGACCTTCATCAATCCAGATACAAAGCTATTGATAAACCAAAGTAAGGGTTTGAAAAGAAAGGTTAGCGGGAGGATGAACCAGCCAACACTAGAAGCAATTTTTTCTGGGAATGCCGCACCAATGACTTTGGGAGTAATTTCGCTAAAGACAATGATCAAGAACGCTACAAGCAGAGTAGCGATTGATAAAACAAGTCCACTATCGCCAAAAATATGTAATGCAATTCCTGTTACCAGAATCGGTAATACGGTATTAATTAAGTTATTTGAAATCAATAACACTGAAAGCAGTGAGTCGATCCGCTTGAGGAGTCTTTCTGCTACTGCAGCACCAGCATTGCCTCCATTTGCCATAGCCCGAAGTCGATGACGATTGGCGGAAAGCATACTGGTCTCTGCCATCGAGAAAAAGCCAGAAAGTGCGAGTAAAAAGAGGACTAGAGCCAGTTGACCTAAAAAAGGCCAATCGTCAAAGAAAGTGTCCATGTGTTCTGCCTGCGGTAAGTAAGGATGATTCAATATAGCAAAGTGCCATTTCACAAGCTAGAGCTAGGCTTGAAAGCTCAGTAGTCTTATCCCCACAATTTGTGTGAGAATCATCTTATGGCCCGCCACCTCAGTAAATCTTCTGATGAAGCTCAATATTGTGTAATGAAGGCACCTTTTGGGTGTCTGGGGATTGAAACCCAATTGGTGGATGGGAGTTTGATGATTTCTAAGATCGATTATTTGCGTCAAGGCACCCCAGTAACTAAGCCCCAAAACCAATTGGCTAAAGAAGCTACAAATCAGATTAGTGCCTATTTTCAGGATCCGTATTACCAGTTTGATCTTCCCTTAAAGCCTGCGGGAACGGCCCATCAATCCAAGGTGTGGAGGAGTGTTTTAGATGTTGAAGTTGGCCAAACTACGACCTACGGTGAGATTGCGTTGAAAATCAAGAGTGGTGCAAGGGCAGTAGGCACTGCATGTGGTGCGAATCCTTATCCTTTGGTGACGCCTTGTCATCGAGTGGTATCAGCACATGGCCTTGGGGGTTTTATGAAAGAAGATGCCCCCGGTTTCTATCGCCAAATCAAGATATGGCTCTTAAAGCATGAGGGTGTGCTTTAGGCTCCCCCTTCAGGTTCCTGCCTGAGTTTTAGTTTTTACTCAGCTTTCTTAACGGTCCAGTTGATTGGTAAAAGAAAGCTTTCATGAGAAAGTCACTGGATGAAGCAATCTTTGTAAAGCCATAAAAAGCCATCACAGTATGACGAGATAGCTTGACTGCATCTTTATTGGTAAATTGCTGGTGATTAGCAATCTTAGAGAGGGTCATAGCAGCCAATCCAAATGCCAAAAAGCAAAACTGTCGGATACCAAGCTCTTGCTTTGGAATGAGAAGAATGTATCGCAAGGAATCTTGGAGTTTTTGATAGGCAATGGAAAGTAATTCTGTTTGACTTATATTGGCTGGCTTCCATGAAACACCGCGCGCCCTGTCTTCAGGCGAGTCTTTGAGGATATTGGTCATTTGCAGTGCCTGACCAAAAGCAATTGCTAAATCTTCTTGTCCCTGAATGCGCTTTGCAAATTCAGGTGAATGATTGCTAAATATGGTGGTAAGAAGTTCACCAACTACTCCTGCTACTACATAGCAATACTGTTCAAACTCTTGAAGGTCTTTGAGACCCGCTTGAGTTTGCTTGTTATGAAAATGCGACATGCCATCAGACATGATGGATACGCAACGACTGACAGCGGCTTGATCTTCAATCGAGCAAGTGTGCAAGATACGCAGAACTGTTGGTGTATGGCTAATTAAATCCAGCTCATCTTGATTGCTGTAATTCTTGAGGCCGATTAAACAAGGATCAACAAAAGAACTGACCGGGCTTTTTTCTAAAACAGCATCTAAGAAAAGTTTAGATAAGGATTGTTTGCTAGCGGGACTCAGATCTGCTGCATCTTCAATCGTATCGACGATACGGCAGAGTAAATAGGTATTGCCAACCACTTTCTCGATCTTTGGGGGTAGGAGCGGTATGGTTAAGGCAAAAGTGCGAGAGACAGATCCCAGAATAGTTTTCTGATATGCCAAATCGGCACTGGGGTTCTCTTTGGCTGAATTCACCCCTGAATTATGTCAGACCAGTCTGCCTCAAATCGGCACTTATTCCCTTATTGTCAAAAGTGACATGGCCATATAATTTGAGCAATTTCCTGAAGGAGAAACTGGGCGATGTTGATTTGGTTTGTCATCATCTATTGGGTGGCATCTGTAGGCATTGGCTTGTGGGCTGCCCTACGTGTGAAGAACACTGCAGACTTTGCTGCGGCTGGTCATAGCTTGCCCCTGCCTGTTGTTACGGCAACGGTTTTTGCTACCTGGTTTGGGGCTGAAGCAGTTTTAGGGGTCCCCGCTACCTTTTTGAAAGAAGGTTTAGGCGGCATTGTTTCTGATCCCTTTGGTTCATCCATGTGTTTAATTTTGGTGGGCCTATTCTTTGCAAGGCATCTCTATAACCGACGTATGCTCACCATCGGTGATTTCTTTCGCGAAAAATATGGACGTACGGTTGAGGTCTTGGTCACTTTGTGTATTGTCGTTTCTTATTTAGGCTGGGTTGCTGCACAAATTAAAGCCCTTGGCTTGGTATTTAATGTCGTTTCTGATGGCAGCATTTCTCAAACAGGCGGGATGTTAATTGGCGCAGGCAGTGTGCTCATCTACACCTTGTTTGGCGGTATGTGGTCTGTGGCAATTACCGACTTTATTCAGATGATCATTATTGTGATCGGCATGCTCTACATCAGTGGTGAGATGACGATGCAAACTGGTGGTGTTGGCGTCGTGATTGAGCATGCAGCCGCCGCTGGTCAATTTAGTAACTTTTGGCCCGAGATGAATTTGGCTTCGATTCTGGGATTTACTGCAGCCCTATGCACCATGATGTTGGGCTCGATTCCGCAGCAAGACGTTTTTCAGCGGATTACTTCATCTAAGAATGTCAATATTGCAGTACAGGCTGCAATACTGGGAGGTGTTCTCTATTTTATTTTTGCTTTTGTGCCAATGTATTTGGCCTATTCAGCAACTTTAATTAACCCTGATTTGGTGAATCAATATTTAAATACTGATTCTCAAATGATTCTGCCTAAGCTCATCATGAATCATGCCCCGGTTTTTGCTCAAGTCATGTTCTTTGGTGCACTTCTCTCAGCAATTAAGAGTTGTGCGAGCGCGACTTTGTTAGCCCCTTCCGTAACCTTTGCGGAAAATATTGTTCGTGGCTTCTTTAAGCATCTAACAGATCAAGAGTTGCTTAAAGTGATGCGCATCACAGTGTTGTGCTTTACAGGGGTGGTCACTTTTTTTGCGATTAACTCAGAATTGTCGATTTTTAAGATGGTGGAGAGCGCCTATAAGATCACCTTAGTAGCCGCTTTTGTGCCTCTTGCTTTTGGGGTATATTGGCCAAAGGCAAATTCTCTAGGGGGTTTATTGGCTGTAGTTTGTGGATTAATCGTTTGGATTAGCTGCGAAGTTTTGGCCCCAAATAGCATTTTGCCCCCTCAATTAGCTGGTCTATTTGCCAGCATTGCAGGCATGCTTTTGGGCAGTTTGGTACCAAAAGACATGCTAAAAGCGGTTTAAACACTGATTTGCCTAAAAATTAAGCAAATAATAAATTGTTGCACTGCAAAATAATCTCATCTAATATTGTAGTAATTCAAAATTTTTAGTTCTTATGGAGTTCCTATGAAAATCTGTGTGATCGGTGGAGGGGGCGCAATTGGCGGTTACCTTGCTGTCATGTTGGCGCGAGCAGGCAATGAAGTAACGGTTGTTGCACGTGGCGCAACTTTAGCGGCCATTAAAGAGCGCGGACTTGCTCTGATTATGGATGATCAACCGGAGCCTTTGGTTGCAGAAGTGAAGGCGGTAGAAAAAATTAGAGATGCTGAAACCCCCGACGTTGTCATTTTGGCAGTCAAGGCGCATCAAGTAGAGCCCATCATTGATGACTTAGCAGCCATCATGGGGCCAGAGACCATTTTGATTCCAATGCAAAACGGAATTCCTTGGTGGTATTTCCAGAAATTGGGTGGCGAGTATCAAGATCACTCAGTTGAAACTGTGGATGCTGGTGGATTGGCTAAAAAAGCGATTAATCCAAATAATATTATTGGTTGCGTTGTGTATCCAGCAACCTTTACCCAAGCTCCCGGTGTAATTCGTCACGTTGAGGGTAACCGCTTCCCATTGGGCGAGTTGGATGGCAAGCCGTCTGAGCGTATTCAAAAAATGTCCGAGATGATGACCGCAGCCGGATTTAAGTCGCCAATATTAGATGACATTCGTTCTGAGATCTGGCTCAAGTTGTGGGGCAATATGACCTTCAATCCGATTAGTTCACTAACGCATGGCACGCTAGAGGGAATCTGTCAGTACCCATTAACGAAAGAGTTAGCACGTAACATGATGGCTGAAGCACAAACCATTGCTGAGAAGCTTGGCGTGACATTCCGAGTGGACATCGAGCGTCGTATTGCCGGTGCGGAAAAAGTAGGTAAACACAAGACTTCGATGTTGCAAGACTTGGAAGCTGGCCGTAGCTTAGAGATTGATGCACTGTTGGGCTCTGTGATTGAGTTAGGTAAGATCACCAAGACTCCAACACCTTGTCTCAATACTGTATTTGCATTAACCAAGTATTTAGATGAAAACGTACAAGCGTCTAAGGGAAGTTTAGCCCTTCCATCTGTATCGGGTTACTAAGTTAAAAAACCGAAGTAATTTCAGTATTAAAAAAGCCCTTGCTATGTAAAGTAGCAAGGGCTTTTGTTTTAAAGGTGGCTGATTTATTCGAAGCGGTTATCTAACTGTCCAACACCATCAATGATGATGCTGACATTGCTGCCCGGTTTCATAGAGCCCACGCCAACTGAAGTGCCGCAAGCAATAATGTCTCCTGGCAATAGGGGTACATCTTGAGAGATGAGACTGACTAACTTAGCGGGTGGAAAGATCATATCTGCAATAGGATAGTTCTGGCGCTCTTGATCGTTCAAAATCGTCTTGATGGTCAATTTGCTGGGATCCACATCTGTGGTGATGTAGGGGCCAAAGACGCCAAAAGTATTAAAACTTTTCGAGCGAGTCCACTGGGCATAACCTGGATCGCGATTCAGAATTTCGATCGCAGTGACATCATTGATACAGGTATAGCCAAAGATAGCGGCCGCAGCCTCTTGCTCACTCACTTCGAAACAGGATTTACCAATCACAATGCCTAATTCACCTTCGTAAACTACTTTTCCAGAATAGGATTTTGGAGTGCGAATGACTTGATTGGCAGCCAAGAAGGAATTATTCCCTTTTAAAAAATACAGGGGTTCTGCAGGTACGGCATGTTCTAGTTTGGTAACTAGGGCATGAAAGTTATCCACCATCGCCACCATTTTGGATGGAGTGCAGGGGATATCAATAGTGACTTCAGAAAGTTTTAAGGTTTCTCCGGTTGCCTGGGGTTGATTAAATAAGTCACCGGAATACACGGCAATTTGATCGCCTTGTACTTGTCCTAAGCCACTTTTTCCTTGATGTTGATATCTAAGCCATTGAGCCATAATGAGTTCCTATGAAGTTTAATATTTGATAAGTAATATCTTACAGGGATGTATTGATGGCACAGACTTCCGAGCTGACTTTTGCACCAGAAATGGATCAGCCCATTCGGTATATCGAGCGCACGCGTAACTACTACTTGGGCTTAGGTTATGACAATCCTTATGTCTGGGCGCATTACAGCAAGGTTCCCTTTACCCGCTTACAGAAACCCCTAAGTCAATCTGTTTTGGGATTGATCACTACGGCAGTTCAATTTGATCCCAGTAAGGGAGATCAAGGGCCGGGCGCCCCCTATAACGCCGCTGCTAAGTTTTATGAGCCCTATAAAACCCCCATAAACCAGAAGCAGGATTTGAGAATTGCCCATGTTGGAATTGATAGAAAAAATGCCAATATGGAAGAAAGCGCCTGTTGGTTTCCATTAGCAGCTGCAAGGCGAGTGGTGGAGATGGGCAGACTTCAGATGGTGTCGCCAAACTTTTATGGCTTACCAACGAATCGAAGTCAACGCCATACTCTAGAAATTGATGCTCCCATCATTTTAAAAATGTTACGAGCTGATAATGTTGATGTAGCTATCCTAATTCCAAATTGCCCTATCTGCCATCAAAGTCAAAGTTTGTTAGCGCGTTATTTAGAGGAGGCAGGCATTCCTACGGTAATCATGGGAGCTGCAAAAGACATTGTTGAATATTGCGGAGTCCCTCGTTTTTTATTTAGCGACTTTCCTTTGGGAAATGCAGCAGCAAGACCAAATGATCCAGCTTCACAAGATTTGAATTTTGAATTGGCTTTGCGACTTCTTGAGTCGGCACCTGCCCCAAGAACTACTGTGCAGTCCCCCCTAGTTTGGACGCAAGACCCTGCCTGGAAATTAGATTATTACAACCTGGAAAACTTATCGGAGCAAGAGGTGGAACGCTTGCGTGATGAGGCTGAGAGGGCGCGCGTGACTGCTCGCGAGCTCAGAATGAAAAGCGTTGGCGCTTAACTTCGGCGCCTAATTAAGTTTGTCTAGCGAGTGAGTATTCGCATAGTGCACGCAAGGCACTGGTAGCTTCATTTTCAGGAAAGGCTTGAATGCAACTTAGGGCAAGATCCGCCTCACGCTTTGCTGCAGCCTGGGTGTATTCCAGAGCGCCAGAATTTTGCACTCCTCGTAGAATTTGAGCAAAGACATCATCTGGTAAATCTTGGTTTTGCTCGATCGCAGCACGAACTAATAAACGCTCTTCAGATGTGCCATGCTCCAGCAAGAAAATGAGTGGAAGTGTAGGCTTACCTTCGCGTAAATCATCGCCAGCATTTTTGCCCATTTGAGCAGCGTTTGCGGTGTAGTCCAGAAGATCATCCATCAGTTGAAATGCTGTACCGATATGTCTACCAAAAGCAGCCGCCTGCTCGCGTTGTTGTTCGCTGGCATTTGCGAGGATCGCGCCTAGTTCTGTTGAGGCTTCAAATAACTTAGCGGTCTTATAACGAATCACTTGTAGATAGCTAGCTTCATCTACTTCTGGGTCGTTCATATTGAGGAGCTGCAAAACTTCGCCTTCGGCAATCGTATTGGTGGCATCCGAGAGGATTTCCATCACTCTTAAATCATTCGGGCCCACCATCATCTGAAAAGCTCTGGAATACAAAAAGTCGCCAACTAGGACGCTGGCGGCATTACCAAAGGCCGCATTTGCGGTTTCACGACCCCTTCTGAGGGTGGATTCGTCAACAACGTCATCGTGAAGTAGGGTGGCAGTGTGGATAAATTCCACTACAGCCGCCATTTCTAGGGTATGCGGGGTGGTTTTCCCATTGGCCAGAGCCTTTGCCACCAGCATTAGCAGGGCTGGCCTGACCCGCTTACCGCCTGCCTGGATGATATATGTGGAGATTTGGTCAATTAAAGCGACTTTTGAGGCTAATTTAAGACGAATAACCTCATCTAAGGCCTTGAAATCTAAGGCAATTGGGGCCAGGATTTGGCTTAAGTCATTGATTTTGACAGTGCTAGGCATTCAACATATAATAATGGGCTTAGCTGGTCCAGGGTGGATTAGCTTAAATGTAGATATTAATTGAGGTTTCAAACCATGTACGCGGTCATAAAAACCGGTGGCAAACAGTATAAAGTTGCTGCAGGCGAAAAATTGAAAATAGAACAGATACCAGCGGAAATCGGCAGCGAAATCACTCTTGACCAAGTCCTCGCCGTTGGCGAAGGCGCTTCACTGAAATTAGGTGATCCATTGGTTAATGGTGCAGCTGTGATGGCCACTGTCGTCTCCCAGGGACGTCACGATAAAGTGACAATCTTTAAGATGCGCCGTCGCAAGCATTATCAAAAGCACCAAGGCCATCGTCAGAATTTCACTGAAATTTTGATCAACACGATTAAAGCCTAATTCA
>JACCDO011721053.1_pt1 | contig 20831 bp, 20 predicted proteins | sample 7446101 | NCBI WGS metagenome assembly JACCDO01 (sample SAMN15323440, study PRJNA562643) | freshwater metagenome | isolation source: river surface water | place: USA:Blue River Watershed | collected 2017-08-16
GCCAGGGCCGAGATTGGCTGGCCGACCGTTTGCTTGAGCGTGACATCGACTTTCATTCTGTGGCTGCCTACGAGCGGGGCATGCCCAATTGGGCCCCGTCTCAACGGCAAGAAGCTGTTCAAGCTCTGACGGATGGCTCAGTGTGGTGGTTCACCAGCTCCCAGGCGGTTGAGCACCTGACTCAGCTCTTGCCCGGAGTCTCTTTTTCACGCGCGCGGGCGGTGGTCACCCATCCGCGGATCGCCAAAGCTCGCGAATCTCAGGCTTGGGGTCAAGTCTTGCTCAGTTCACCCGATGCGGCTTCTGTCTTGAAGTCCATAAAATCCTCCGAATGATGACTGATGTTCCCCCTACTTCGACGGCTGAAAACCGGGCCGACCCCTTGCCTCCTCAGCAAGTCGGCCCCTCAGCCCCCACGGTCGAAAGCAGGCTGGAGCCATGGTTCAAGCGAGCGCCCCTGCTGTTGGCCATCTTGGCCTTGGCGGCGGCTTTCGCCCTTTGGCAAAAGCTGATCCACATCCAAGAGGCTTTGGCCCAACAAAGCGCCACTGCCAACCAACAAGCAGCCGAGGCCCTGGCGTTGTCCAAGCAGGCGTCCACCCTCGCTCAAGATGCCACTGCCCGTTTAACCCTGGCGCAAACCCGACTCAATGAGTTGTCGGCCCAGCGCAATCAGGTCGACGAACTCTTGCAAAGCCTCTCCAAGGCCAAAGACGACAACTTGATCATGGAGATCGACTCGGCCCTGAGGGCTGCGCAGCAGCAGGCACAACTGAGTGGCACGGTCCAGCCCATGTTGGTGGCATTGGGCGTGGCGCAGCAGCGCATCAAGCGCGCCAATGTCCCACGCCTGGTTCCATTGGCCATGAGCATGGAACGCGATGCCCAACGCATTCAACAAACCCGAGTGCTCGATTTGCCCGTGGTCTTGTCGCAACTCGATCAGGTGCAAGACACCATCAAGAACTTGGCTTTGCTGGGCGATGCCTTACCTTCTGACAGCCTCAATTCGGGTGAAGGTCAGCTTGGCCTGTCGTGGGCCAGCGCAGTGAGTCAGGGCCAATGGCGTGAATTGTTGGGGGACGTTTGGCATGAACTGCGTTCTTTGGTGCAAATCTCCAAGGTCAGCTCGGAAGAGGTCTTGATGCTGTCGCCCGATCAGCGCGAACTCGCTCGCCAGCAAATGCGCATGCATGTGATGGCTGCGCGCATGAATGTGGTGGCCAGGCAAATCGACGCCGCTGAAGGTGATCTGAGCCGCATGACCCAGCTGGTGCAGCGCCACGTCAACCTCAAGACGCCGCAATCCAAGACCATGATGTCGGTGATCGAAAGCGTTCAGCAATCACTCAAGAACCACACCATGCCCAGCATGACTGAGAGCTTTGCGGCGCTCAACACTTTGCAGGCGGGACGCTGACATGCGCGTGGTGCTTTGGATCATTGCCTTGTTTGCGCTGGCTGTGGCGGCCGCTTTGGGCTTGGGCCACAACCATGGCATGGTCACTGTGTTTTGGCCCCCATACCGTGCCGATGTCTCCCTCACTTTGGCAGTGCTGTTGGCTTTGGCGGCAGCAGTGCTCATTCACTTTGCCTGGATCGGGGTACAGGGCCTGACGCGTTTGCCTCAAAGAAGTCGCCGATGGCGCTTCGAGCGACGCTTGCAGGTGAGCCAGCAGTGGGCCATGCAAGCGCTGTTTCATGCCTTGGGTGGGCGATTTGTCAGGGCGGATGCTTTGGCTCAGCGTTCGCTCGATGCCTTGAACGATTTGATGGATGCGCCGGAATTGAGTCCCAACGAGGTGCAATGGCTGGCTCAATTGCGTTGGTTGAATTCTTGGACCCAAGGCGAATGCAAACAATCTTTGCGCGATTTGCCAGGCCGCAATCGAGTCATCGAGGCATGGCAACGCATGAACGACATGCATCCCCCCATGCAGCGCAACGAAATCCAGGATGCGGAAACCTTGATTCAAGCCCGCTGGGCTTTGGATGCGCGTGAAGCACGCATTGCCCTGAACCTGCTCGAACAACTGTCGCGAGGTGCATCGCACCGCGCTTTGACGCTCAGGCTCAAGCTCAAAGCATTCCGTGCTTTGGGCATGCACGATCAAGCCTTGCGGACTGCGCGGGCCTTGGCCAAGCATGGCGGGTTTTCCATCGAAGCCTCGCAACGCATGATGCAAAGTTTGGCTTTGGCCAGTTTGCGTCATGGCCAAGAGCCCACTGACTTGCTGGAGGCTTGGAAGCAACTGGACTCGCGCGAACAGCGAATGCCTTTGGTGGGTTTGCAGGCTGCCGAGCGGGGTTTGCAGGTCAAGGCCTCAAGAGAATGGGTGATGGATCGCCTCAATGCCGTGTGGTTGCATTGGATGGAACACTTCGACGATCTGGATGACGAATGGCAAGAGCGACTCTTGCTCGCCGTGTTGGAAGCCATGCCTCAGTCCAATGGCGCACCGGTATCAGGCCAAGTCAATTGGTTGGAGCGCGCCGAGCAAGCCCATCTTCGCCATCCGCGCCATGCGGGCTTGTTGGCTTTTTACGGCTTGATGTGTCAAAAGCAAGCTTTGTGGGGCAAGGCTCAATCCACTCTGGACGATGCGACTAGGCGTTTGACCAACCCCAAGCTCAAGCGGCTCGCCCATGTTGCGCTGGCCACCTTGGCTGAATCACGCAACGATGCGAATACCGCTTTGAAGCATTGGCGTTCAGCGGCCCAAAGCTGAGCCGCTCATCGCGCCGGGCCGATCAGGCCTGTGACGACTCGAAACCAAAGTGTTGCTGGCGCAAGTCGGCTCGGGTTTCGACCAAGATCAATGGGCCTTCGTCCAACACCACGGGCGCTGGACGCTCACGAGGCACATGGATGGGCTTGGGCTCGGCTGCAATCGCAGCTTGAACAGCGGCCACGCGCTCTGGGTTGGACAACACCCATTCCATGCCTGCCGATTGGGCAATCGATTGCAACTCGTTCAAGGGCAATTCGAAATGACCCACGCTGGGCATGCTGCGGCGAGGTGCGGCTTGGACAGCCACAGAAGGAGCGGGCGCGCTTGAAGCGTCACTGGCGCTTAGGGCATCCATTGCGCTGTGCTGGTCTTCGCGCGGCGTGCGTTCGCGACGTTCACGGCCCGGGCGCTCACGACGGCGGCGCTCGCCCGATGCGGCGTTGTTATGGCCTTCGGTGGAAGTCGGTGCAGGTGACTCGTGCGACTGCTGCGATTCTGCAGACGGTGAAGAGGGGTTTTGCGCCTCGGCGTTGGTTTGTGCCACAGCCGATTCCGCTTGAGCATGGCGCGGGCGGCGTTCACGTCGCTCGCGGTTCTCACGCGGCTCACGCTGCTCACGAACTTCTCGCTGTTCGCGGGGCTCGCGGGGTTCTCTGGCTTCACGCGGTTCGCGTGCCTCGGGGGCTTTGCCGTTGGCATGCTGCTGCGACTTGCGGGCTTCGTTGCCCGAATCCTGGCGCGCTTCTTGGCGCTCACCGCGTTCGGAGCGTTCACCCTGGCGGTCGTTGCGACGACCACCGCGGCGGCCATCTCCTCTGCCTTCACCGCGACCTTGGCGTGAACCACCTTCACGGCGACCAGAATTGGACTTGCCTTGGGTGGACTTGGTGTCGCTGGTTTCGGTGCTGGGGCTTGAGGGTGAGGAAGCGCCCCCAAAAAGAGATTTGAGCCATGTGAAGAAGCCGCCCGATGAGGACTCGGGTGCCGCCTTGGCGGTGCTTTGTGCTGCCAGCTCAGGTTTGGCCGGAACCACGGGCGCGGGCGCATCGGGGAGCACCCCTTTGATCACCGGGGTTTGCCGATTGGTGGGCTCTTGTGAGCGTCGGGTGACGGCAGTGGGGTCTTCGATTTCCTCGGCCAGTTTGTAGCTCGCTTCGAGGTTATCTAGCCTGGGGTCGTCGTGCTTGAGTCGCTCAAGTTTGTAGTTGGGGGTTTCCAGGCCTTTGTTGGGCACCAGCAAAACCTGAATGCGTTGCTTGATTTCGATCTTGGCAATTTCAGAGCGCTTTTCGTTGAGCAGGAAAGAAGCCACTTCAACAGGCACCTGCGTGTGCACAGCGGCTGTGTTTTCTTTCATCGATTCTTCCTGAATGATGCGAAGAATCTGCAAGGCTGAGCTTTCCGTATCGCGCACGTGGCCAGAGCCACCGCAACGTGGGCAAGGAATGGAAGCGCCTTCTGAAAGGGCCGGGCGCAAGCGCTGACGGCTCATTTCCATGAGGCCAAATTTGCTGATGGAGCCAAACTGCACGCGGGCACGGTCTTGGCGCAAGGCATCGCGCAAGCGGTTTTCCACTTCGCGGCGGTTGCGCGCTTCTTCCATGTCGATGAAGTCGATGACGATCAGGCCGCCCAAATCGCGCAGGCGCATTTGGCGGGCCACTTCATCGGCCGCTTCGAGGTTGGTGCGGGTGGCCGTTTCCTCGATGTCACCGCCACGGATGGCGCGCGCTGAGTTGACGTCGACCGAGACCAAGGCTTCGGTGTGGTCGATCACAATGGCACCGCCCGAGGGCAGATTAACGGTTCGGGCATAGGCCGATTCGATCTGGTGTTCGATCTGGAAACGGCTGAAAAGTGGGGTGTGGTCGCGATAGCGTTTGACTTTGTCGGCATGCTCGGGCATGACGTGCGACATGAACTGATGGGCCTGGTCGTACAAGTCATCGGTGTCGATCAGGATGTCGCCAATGTCGGAGTTGAAGTAGTCGCGAATGGCGCGGATGACCAGACTGGATTCCTGATAAATCAGGAATGCGCCTTTGCCGGCTTGGGAGGCCTCGTCAACGGCTTTCCAGAGTTTGAGCAGGTAATTGAGGTCCCACTGCAACTCGGGTGCGGTTCGGCCAATGCCAGCTGTGCGGGCAATGATGGACATGCCGTTGGGGTATTCAAGCTGGTCCAGCGCTTCTTTCAGTTCAGCGCGCTCATCGCCCTCAATGCGTCGGCTGACGCCACCGCCACGGGGATTATTGGGCATCAAAACCACATAGCGACCCGCCAAAGAAATGAAAGAGGTCAGGGCAGCGCCCTTGTTGCCACGTTCTTCTTTTTCGACTTGGACCAGCAGTTCCTGGCCTTCTTTGATGACGTCTTGGATGCGTGCCTGGCTGGGCGACACGCCGGGGGCAAAGTATTGGCGGGAGATTTCCTTGAAGGGCAAAAAGCCGTGCCGTTCTTCACCGTAATCCACGAAACAGGCTTCCAGCGAGGGTTCGACCCGCGTCACCACCGCCTTGTAAATATTGCCTTTGCGTTGTTCGCGGCCTTCGATCTCAATTTCATAGTCGAGCAGTTTTTGTCCGTCCACGATGGCCAGGCGGCGCTCTTCCGCCTGGGTCGCATTGATGAGCATCCGTTTCACGATGCAATTCCTTCTCACAACAACAACAGACCCGATGGGGTCAACGATGCCGATCGACGAGGGAGACGGAAACGAGGACTGGAGCAGGCCTGGAAATCAGGCTGTGCTCGATTCAGCCGGAGGGCGCGAGACAAGCGGTCGAGGGAATCGACCTGTGAGAGTCAAAAACAAAATGTCGCTCATGTCGCCAAGTTTGGCGGATAGCTCAATATCAAGCTATCGGCCGGAATTCGTTTCAAATGTCCAATCATCGGTTTGCGTTGGATGCATTGCCCACAACGGGCGCTCAGATCCAACACGGCATCGACCTTTCAGCGTTGCGGGCTCATGATCTAATCTCCAAATCAAATCAAGCACTTGGAAGCCAACGCTGGTGAAGCCGATTATAGACACAGCCATGACCGAAACCTCTAGCGCCAGAATCCTGGTTGTGGATGAGGATTCGGCCGGCCAGCGGCTGGACAATTTCCTCATTCGCCACCTCAAGGGCATGCCCAAGACCGGGGTTTACCGGATCATCCGAACCGGCGAGGTCAGGATCAACAAAGGTCGGGCGCAGGCGGACTCCCGTGTGGAGGCGGGCGACCAAATCAGGGTCCCGCCCTTGCGCCTGTCGCCACCCAAGCCGGTCATCGCGGCGTCCACGTCTAAGACCGATCCGTTTCGCATTCTGTTCGAGGATGACCACCTCATTGCGTTGGACAAACCTTCTGGCTTGGCCGTTCACGGCGGAAGCGGGATCAGCCAGGGCGTGATCGAGCGCCTCAGGGCATCCCGCCCTCAAGCCGCGGTGCTGGAATTGGTCCACCGCCTCGATCGTGAAACCTCTGGCGTTCTCTTGGTGGCCAAAAAGCGCAGTGCATTGCGCAACATCCAAGATCAGTTCAGAGGCCGCGAAACCGGCAAAACCTATCTGGCCATGGCCAAGGGACAGTGGCCCTCTAATAAGAAGGTCGTTGACATCCCTCTGTTTAAATATCAGGCCATGACCCCTTCAGGTGAGACCGAGCGCCGTGTCCAGGTGGTCCCGGAATCTGACCCCAGGGGGCAAAGGGCCATCAGTTTGGTAAAGGTTGCACGGTTGGTAGGCCCTCACAGTTTGTTGGAGGTCGTGATCAAAACCGGGCGCACGCACCAGATTCGGGTGCATTTGTGCAGCCAAGGTCACCCCATTCTGGGGGACGACAAATACGGCGACTTCGCGCTGAACAAGGCCTTGCAGAGCGAGGGCTTGAAACGCATGTTTCTGCACGCGTGGAAGCTTCAGCTCAAGCACCCGCATACGGGTCAGCCCATGTCCCTGATTTCGACTCTTCCTGCCGATTTGCAACAATTCATCCACCATGTTGAACCCGACAGCCCGCCGATTTGATCTCATTGCCTTCGATTGGGACGGCACGCTGTTCGATTCGACCGCCATCATCACCAAATGCATTCAAGAGGCCGTGCGCGATGTGGGCGGTCAGGTGCCCAGTGCCGAGCGGGCGTCTTATGTGATTGGCATGGCTTTGGTCCCGGCACTCGCCCATGCTGCCCCCTATGTGCCGCCCGAACGTTATAAAGACCTGAGCCTGCGTTACCGATATCACTATGCCCAGCACATGCACGACATCAGTCTGTTTGAAGGGGTTCTGGACATGCTGCATGCCCTCAAGGCCAAAGGTGCGTTCTTGACCGTGGCCACGGGCAAATCGCGTTCGGGCTTGAACGAGGCTTTGCAGCACGCTGAACTCAGGGGCATGTTCGATGACTCGCGAACCGCGGATGAAACCGCTGGCAAACCCAACCCCCTCATGCTCAATGAGTTGATGGCCGCATGTGGCGTGGGCCCAGAGCGCACCTTGATGATTGGGGACACCACGCATGACCTTGAAATGGCCCATTTGGCGGGTTGTGCCAGTGCGGGTGTGAGTTACGGCGCTCATGATCACGATGCGTTTGAGCGTTGGAAACCTTTGACCGTGGCGCATTCGGTGCGTGAATTGCACGATTGGTTGGTGGCGAATGGATGAGGCTGTGGCCTTGTGCCCAACGCAAGACTTGCAAGAGCGGGGCTTGGCTGTGCCGTTTGACGTGGTGCACGGCGGTCAAACCTGCCGTGGATTTGCTGTGCGCTTTGAAAACAAGGTCTATGCCTACCTCAACCGATGTGCCCACGTGGCCATGGAAATGGACTTTCAGCCCAACCAGTTTTGGGACGAAACCCGACAATGGCTGATGTGTGCCACCCATGGGGCCGTTTACGATCCCGTCACTGGCGACTGCAGGGGCGGACCTTGCAGGGGTGGGCTGATTCCCATCCAAACTTCCGAAAGCGATGGCTGGGTGTTTTGGCACACCGCCTACAACCTCAAACCCCTTGAGTTTTGACATGAACCCTGAACAAGAACCTGATCCCATGGCGTCCAAACCCCCGGTTGAAGCCAGCACAGCGGCTGACGTTTCGGCCAAGAGCAAGAAGCCTGTCGCTGGCGGTGATGCACCCATGGACGAGGCTTGGGCCAAGGGCACCATGGCGGACTTGCTGCAGTCGGCCTACCGTGAGCAAAGGGCGGCCCGCCGTTGGAAGATTTTTTTCCGTTTCCTTTGGGCCATCTTGTTCATATGGATGTTGTGGATTGCCAGCCATCCGCCTGGCATGGGCAAAAACGAAGTCACACGCCCGCACACGGCCTTGATCGACATTCATGGCGAAATTTCTTCGGACACGCCCAGCAATGCGCGATGGCTGATGGGTTCTTTGCAAGATGCGTTTGAAGACAAAGACGCCAAAGCAGTGGTGTTGTTGATCAATTCGCCAGGCGGAAGTCCGGTTCAGGCTGGGTTGATCAACGATGAGATTCACAGGCTCAAGGCCAAACACAACAAGCCCGTATACGCCGTCTGCACCGAGGCCTGCGCCTCGGCGGCCTATTACATCGCGGTGGCCGCAGACCGCATTTATGTGAACAAGGCCAGTGTGGTGGGCAGCATTGGCGTACTCATGGACGGCTTTGGTTTCACGGGTTTGATGGACAAGTTGGGTGTGGAGCGTCGCTTGCTCACAGCGGGCGACAACAAAGGCCTGCTCGATCCTTTCACGCCTTTGGACAGCAAGCAAAAAGCGTTTGCTCAAGCCATGCTCGACGACATCCATCGGCAGTTCATCGAAGTCGTCAAGCAAGGACGCGGCGACCGACTCAAAGGGGGACCTGAGGTGTTCAGTGGCCTTTTCTGGACAGGTGACCGGGCTGTGGAGTTGGGTCTTGCCGATGCCTTGGGTTCTTTGGACAGCGTGGCCAGAGACATTGTTCAGGCTGAAGAAATCATTGACTACACCCGCAGCGAAAACGTGGCCGAGCGATTGGTCAAACGCTTTGGCATGTCGGTGGGTGCGGGTCTTTATCAGTCCATGAACCAGACTCAAACCTTGCCACGGTGACTTGAAACAATCTCCCGAACCAGCTTTTTTTGGGGATATGGCCTGGGCAGCCTCGTACAGGTTTGAAATGGGTCGGCAGTGAGATGGCGCGACACCCAAGGCGCTGGCGTTCAGCGCTTGGGCCAGTGGCCCACCACAAACAGGGTGACTTGGTGTTTGTCGAGTCGGGTCGCATGTTGCTTCCAATCGCTCACCCGCATCGAACGGATGGCTTCACTGGCTTGAGTCAGGTTGCTGGCCAAGGCCAGGTGCGTATCGGGTTTGAGCGTGGCGATCAGCGTTTGAAACAAGCTGGCGTTGCGGTGCGGCACCTCAATGAACATTTGCGCCTGGCCGAGTTGCCGCGACAAGGCCTCGATGCGCTCAATGGCGGCAACGCGCGAGGCCGAGTCAATGGGCAAATAGCCCCAAAACGCAAAACACTGACCATTCATGCCGCTGGCGGCCAAAGCCATCAGGGGTGAGCTGGGCCCGACCAGCGGAACGACTCGAATCCCCATCCGATGAGCGGCTCGAACGACGGACGAACCCGGATCGGCCACGGCAGGCATGCCGGCTTCGCTGAGCAAACCCACGTCGTGCCCTTGCGAAATCGCGTCCAAACCGTGAGCGATGTCCGGATCGCTGAGGTGATCGCCTGACTTGTGTGCCTCTCGGGGCAGCTCAATCAGGTGTTGCGAAGAGATGGGTGCGCTCAATGGCACGCATGCATCCACGCGCTTGAGAAAAGCCCGTGCCGATTTGGCGTTTTCGCAGATCCAATGGGTGATCTGAGCAGCTTGCGTCAAGGTTCCAAGCGGCAACACTTGATCCAAAGCGACTTGATCTGGGCTGCCCAAATCCAGCGGGGTTGGCACCAAAAACAGTCGGCCGGGTTGGGTCATGCCAACACATCCAAGCCAGCTGCTCGCAAGAGTCGACTGGTTTCAATCAGGGGCAATCCAATCAGCCCAGTGGGATCGTCGTTTTGCACCGATTCCAGCAAGGCAATGCCTAGACCCTCGCTTTTGGCGCTGCCAGCGCAGTCCAAGGCGGGTTCGCGTTGCAAGTAGTGGTCAATCACGGCGTCGCTCAGCACCCGATAGCGGACATGGATATTCACAAGGCTGCACGCTTCGAAACCGGTGCTGGGTCGGACCACGGCCACGGCTGTTCTGAACACCACCGACTGTGCGCTCAGGCGTTGAAGCTGGGCTTTGGCTTTTTCCAGAGTGCCCGGCTTCCCCAGGGGCTCGCCATTCAGATCGCAGACCTGATCGGAGCCGATCACACAGGCTTGAGGGTGGCGTTTGGCCACAGCCCAGGCCTTGGCCAATGCGAGCCTTCGGGCCAATGCATCGGGGTGCTCGTCCTCGTGAGGGGTTTCGTCCACACCCGGTGATTCGGTGGTGAACGCGCACTGAAGCCGCAGCAACAACTGCCGACGGTATTCGGACGTGGAGGCAAGAATCAGACTGGGCGATGACGCATTCATGACGGTGATTCTCTTACACTGACTCTCATGAAAAGTGGACATCCCGATCGAATCGACCCGATCAAGCTGGCTCAAGCGGGGCAGACCGTGTCGGGCCAAAGCCTAGGTGCGGCTTTGTCTCGCTGGGCAGAGAGTTCGGCCGACCCCGCCCGATGTGGGCCGGTGGACTGGTCAGCGCACTTCGAGTTGCGCACGGACGCGGCGGGACGAGATGTCGCCTGGATGAACCTTCAGGCGAAAGCTGGGCTGCAACTGGTCTGCCAGCGTTGCCTGTTGACCATGGATTGGCATCAACATCTGGAGCGCGAGTACCGCTTTGTGGCCACGGAATCCCAGGCTTTGGAGCTGGACTCGGACACCGAAGAGGATTTGTTGGCGCTGGACCAAGCGCTTGATCTGCTGGCTTTGGTTGAGGACGAGCTCATCATGGACTTGCCCATGGTCCCCATGCACGAGGTATGCCCTAAACCCGTGCGCTTGGCCACCCAAACCCCAGATTTCGAAGAGGCCCCCCCCGTTTTTTCGGCCTTGGCCAGCCTTAAAGACCTGAAAAAGGACTGAGCTACAATCTGCGGCTTTCCGACATCGTCTGGATATCGCTTCAAGTTCACTTCTGGAAGCGCAACAGGCGGCTCGATGGTGAGTTGGGCCTAGGGTTTCAACCGCTGATTGTTCATTTGCTGACTCAGGTCAGCCCAAGAGGAGCCATCATGGCTGTTCAACAAAACAAAAAATCGCCGTCCAAGCGCGGCATGCATCGTTCACACAACGCCCTGAACGTTCCCGGTTTGGCCGTAGAGCCCACCACCGGTGAGGTTCATCTGCGTCACCAGATCAGCCCCAACGGGTTTTATCGCGGACGCAAGGTCCTCAAGACCAAGAACGAGGGCTGATCGCCCCGTTCCATGAGGGTGGTGCAATGCCATCCTCATCCCTCATGAATCCTGTGACTTCAAACTTGTTCAGGCCCTTCTGAATGGTTGTCCTGTCTGTTGATGCCATGGGTGGGGACCACGGACCCGGGGTCACCCTTCCTGCCTGCAAAACATTTCTTGATGCGCATCCAGATGCGCATCTGATGATCTATGGCTTGCCGGGTGCCCAAGGACACTGGACGCATCCCCGGGCAAGCTGGCACGACGCCGAATCTGCCGTGGCCATGGATGACCCCGTTGAAGTGGCACTGCGAAGAAAAAAAGGCTCGTCCATGCGTCTGGCCATTGAGGCCGTGCGCGATGGTCAATCCCAGGCCGCAGTCTCGGCGGGCAACACGGGTGCGCTGATGGCCATCGCTCGCTACGTGCTTAAAACCTTGCCGGGCATTGATCGCCCCGCCATTGCTGGCCACATGCCCAATGTCAAGCGGAGCGCAACCACCATGCTGGACATGGGCGCCAATGTGGATTGCTCGCCCGAACACCTATTTCAATTTGCGGTGATGGGATCGGTTTTGGTGTCCGCCATCCGTGATTTGGAATCACCGACCGTGGGCTTGCTCAACATCGGCGAAGAAGACATCAAGGGCAACGAAATCATCAAGATCACCGGCGAGTTGCTCCGCGAAGCCCATCAGCACGGCTTGTTGAATTTCCAGGGCAATGTGGAGGGCAATGACATCTTCAAAGGCACCACAGACTTGGTGGTGTGCGATGGTTTTGTCGGTAACGTGGCCCTCAAGACCAGCGAAGGCTTGGCCACCATGGTGGGCCACTTTTTGAAGCAGGCCTTCAGTCAGAACCTGTTGACCCGCCTCGTGGCCTTGATTGCCATGCCTGTGCTCAAGGACTTCAAAGACCGGATGGACCATCGCCGCCACAACGGTGCCGCCTTGTTGGGGCTCAACGGTTTGGTCTTCAAGAGCCATGGCTCAGCCGATGCGGTGGCCTTCGGAACCGCTCTCGATCGCGCTTATGATGCCGCCAAGCACGGCCTGCTGTTGCAAGTTCAGCAACGGCTTGAACAGGCCGCCCCTTTGATTGAAGCCTTCAATGCCCGTTCGACGGTGACTTCCTCATCCGCCTCATGACTCGATACGCACGAATTGTTGGAACGGGTAGCCATTTGCCCAGCCAGCGCCTGAGCAACCAGGATCTTGTTCAACGCCTGGCAGAGCGGGGGCTTGAGTCCTCTGACGAATGGATTGTTGAGCGAACGGGCATCCGGGCCCGCCACTTTGTGGAGCCTGGAACTCAGACCAGCGATTTGGCCTGCAAGGCGGCGCGACATGCGCTGGACGCCGCAGGCATGTCGATCGCCGACATCGACTTGATCGTGGTGGCGACTTCGACCCCCGACATGGTTTTTCCTTCGACCGCTTGCATGGTCCAAAACAAGTTGTCGATCCAAGAAGGCGAGTCTGGCCGAGCATTCAAGGGCGCTTCGTTTGATGTGCAGGCGGTGTGCGCGGGATTCGTCTATGCCATGAGCATTGCCGACGCCATGATCCGTTCGGGCGGCGCACAAACTGCTTTGGTGATTGGCGCAGAAGTTTTCTCTCGGTTGCTCGATTTCAATGACCGGACGACCTGCGTTTTATTTGGTGATGGCGCAGGCGCTGTGGTGCTCAAGGCGGGCGATCAGCCTGGCATCTTGGCCACCGACATCCACTCCGATGGCCGCCATGTCGACATCCTTTGCGTGCCCGGTCAGGTGCATTCAGGCTCGGTGGTGGGCGATCCTTTCCTCAGAATGGACGGTCAGGCCGTCTTCAAATTGGCCGTGGGCGTGCTTGAACAGACCGCTCGCGCCAGCTTAGAAAAAGCAGGCCTGAAATCCGAACACATCGATTGGCTGGTCCCACACCAGGCCAATGTGCGCATCATCCAGAGCACGGCCAAAAAACTGGGCTTGCCCATGTCCAAGGTCATCTTGACTCTGGAAGAACACGGCAATACCTCGGCCGCATCCATCCCGCTCGCTCTCGATCATGGGGTTCGCAGCGGCGCCATCCAACCCGGGCAACGGGTGATGATGGAAGGCGTAGGCGGCGGCTTCACTTGGGGATCCGTGCTGTTTCAATACGATTGAAGGAACCGTGCTCATGTCGAAACTTGCTTTCGTTTTTCCCGGTCAAGGCGCTCAATCGGTGGGCATGCTTGACGCCTGGGGCGATCATCCGGTGGTCAAGCAAACGCTTGAGCAAGCCAGCAACGCATTGGGCCAGGACGTGGCCAAGCTCATTCACGAAGGCCCCGCAGATGCGCTGGCTTTGACGACCAACACTCAGCCCGTGATGTTGGTGGCGGGCATCGTGGCCTATCGCATGTGGTTGCACGAAGGCGGCGACAAGCCCAGCTTGGCCGCAGGTCATTCTTTGGGCGAGTACACCGCCTTGGTGGCGGCCGAAGCCCTGTCTTTTGAAGAGGCGGTCCCACTGGTTCGCTTTCGCGCGCAAGCCATGCAAGATGCGGTGGCCGTTGGCGTTGGAGCCATGGCGGCTGTGCTGGGGCTGCCGTCTGAACAAGTGGCAGACATCTGTCGTCAGCACACCTCGCCGCATGCGGTGGTGGAGGCGGTCAATTTCAACGACCCCATGCAAACCGTGATTGCAGGACACCAAACCGGTGTGGAAGCGGCAGGTGCTGCACTCAAGGCAGCCGGGGCCAAGCGAGTTTTGCCCTTGCCAGTCTCTGCGCCTTTTCACTCCAGCCTGATGAAACCCGCAGCTGAGCGACTTCGTGAGCGACTGAGCGGCGTGGCAATTTCCAAACCAAAATTTGCCGTTGTCAACAACATCGACGCCGTGGTTCTTGAAGAACCCGATGCCATCCGCGAAGCGCTCTATCGCCAAGCTTATGGCCCTGTGCGTTGGGTTGACGGCATGCGTGCCCTGCATGCATTGGGGGCAACTCAATTGATCGAAAGTGGCCCTGGCAAAGTGCTCACTGGGATGGCCAAACGCATCCTTCCTGATGTCCCGGCTTTTCCCGTTTTTGATCCTGCCAGCTTGAGCCAAGCTCACAACGCCATTCAGGAGGCCAAAGCATGAGTGCTTTGAAAGGACAAATTGCCCTCGTGACCGGAGCCACCCGCGGCATCGGCGCGGCCATCGCCCAACAGCTTGCACAAGCAGGGGCCACCGTGATCGGGACCGCCACTTCGGATGCCGGCGCGCAAACCATTTCTTCAGCTTTGTCTGGTTTTGCAGGCTCCAAAGGTGTGAAGCTGGATGTGAACGATGTCCAGGCTTGTGAGCACTTGGTGGATGAAATCGTGAAATCTGCTGGTGGCCTTCACATCCTCGTCAACAACGCAGGCATCACCCGCGATACCCTGGCGATGCGCATGAAGGACGACGATTGGTCTGCTGTGCTCGACACCAACCTGAGCTCGGTCTTTCGCTTGTCGCGACTCGCCATTCGCCCCATGGTCAAGCAAAGGCAAGGGCGCATCATCAACATCACCAGTGTGGTGGGACGAGCTGGAAATCCCGGTCAGGCCAACTATGCGGCGGCCAAGGCGGGCGTGGTGGGCATGACCCGGTCTTTGGCCCGCGAACTGGGAAGCCGTGGCATCACGGTCAATTGCGTTTCGCCCGGTTTCATTGCCACCGACATGACTGCGGTGCTCAGCGATGCACAGCGTGAAGCCATGTTGGGTCAAATTCCGCTGGGCGCGCTGGGAAGCCCCGAAGATGTGGCGCAAGCTGTTGTTTTTCTTGCTCAAGCTGGCTATGTCACTGGTCAGGAACTGCATGTCAACGGCGGGATGTGGATGGGTTGATGGTTCGGTCAAACCCGAATCAGCCGCTTGGCTCGCGCGGATAGAATGTCGAGTCTGTTAAACACCCTTTGGGAACACCATGAGCGATATTGAGTCACGTGTCAAAAAAATCATTGCTGAGCAGCTCGGCGTGGAAGAGTCACAAGTCACCAACGAAAAAGCCTTTGTGGCCGACCTCGGTGCCGACTCGCTCGACACGGTTGAACTGGTGATGGCGCTTGAAGATGAATTCGGCATCGAAATCCCCGATGAAGATGCGGAGAAGATCACCACGGTCCAAAACGCCATCGATTACGCGCTGGCGCATCAGAAGTCCTGATTTTTGATCGCACATGAGCCGTCGTCGCGTTGTCGTGACTGGCCTGGGATGCGTCAGCCCCGTTGGTAACACCGTTGAGGAGTCCTGGGGCAACATCCTGGCGGGTCGTTCTGGCATAGCCAGCATCACCAAATTCGATGCCACTGATTTCGCTTGCAAGTTTGCAGGTGAGGTCAAAGGACTCGATCTGGATGCTTATATTTCCCCCAAGGAAGCCCGCACCATGGATGCCTTCATCCATTTCGGTCTGGTGGCTTCCTTGCAGGCGGTCAAGGATTCAGGCTTGCCCACCGGTGACGCTTTGAGTGAAGACTTGGCTGAGCGCATCGGTTGCTTGGTCGGTTCCGGGATCGGCGGCTTGCCCCTCATTGAAAACATGCACGGTGAGTTGACCGCCCGAGGTCCCCGTCGCATTTCCCCATTTTTCGTTCCTGCCTCCATCATCAACATGATCTCGGGTCATGTGTCCATGCGTTGTGGCTTCAAAGGCCCCAACCTGGCGGTGGTGACGGCATGCACCACCGGTTTGCACAGCATTGGTGAAGCCTCGCGCATCATCGAATACGGCGATGCCGACGTGATGGTTGCCGGCGGTTCTGAATCCACAGTGTCTCCTTTGGGGGTTGGCGGATTCGCAGCCATGCGCGCTCTGTCCACACGCAACGATGACCCCGCAGCAGCATCTCGCCCCTTTGACAAAGACCGCGATGGCTTTGTGCTGGGCGAGGGTGCAGGTGTCATGGTGCTGGAGTCGCTTGAGCACGCACAGGCGCGGGGTGCTCGCATTTACGCTGAGGTCACCGGTTACGGCATGAGTGCCGATGCGGGCCACATGACTGCCCCCAACATGGATGGTCCCCGCCGTGCCATGGTGAATGCGCTGCGCAATGCGGGCATTGCCCCCGATCAAATCGATTACCTCAACGCCCATGGCACCTCAACGCCATTGGGTGATGTGAATGAAACCAAGGCCATCAAGGCGGCGTTGGGTGAGCATGCGCACAAAGTGGTGGTGAGTTCCACCAAATCCATGACGGGCCACTTGCTCGGCGGAGCTGGTGGCATTGAGAGCGTTTTCACAGTCCTCGCGCTGCATCACCAGATTTGCCCACCCACCATCAACCTTCAGCAGCCCGATCCGGAATGTGATCTGGACTACTGTGCCAATGCCGCGCGCGAAATGCCCATGCGTTATGCGCTCAAAAACAATTTCGGCTTTGGTGGAACCAATGGCTCACTGGTGTTCAAAGCCTTTAAATAATCCACGATCAGCATACGGGCAGTGCCATTCCTTTAAGCTAGGAACTTCTGTCCTTTGGAGAACATGCATGCAACTCAATCTGAGACCGACTGCGTGGTTGGCTTGTGGGGCAATGGCCTTGTTGTTGTCTGTGGCATCACCTTTGGCACATGCTCAGTCTTCTCAACAGCAAGCTTTGGTGTCGGGTTTGCCGGACTTCACTCGCCTTGTCGAAGTGGTCGGGCCCTCCGTGGTCAACATTCGGACTGCAACCAAGGTCAATCCCTCCGAACGCACCGATGACCCTGATGCCCAGATGCAGGAGTTTTTCCGTCGCTTCTTTGGCATTCCGCTGCCCCAACAGCCGGATCGTTCCGAATCGCCTCAACCCCAAGAGCGCCCCCGAGGCATAGGCTCAGGTTTTGTGTTGACCCCAGATGGCTTCATCATGACCAATGCCCATGTGGTTGACGGTGCGGATGAACTGCTGGTGACTTTGCCTGACAAACGTGAATTCAAGGCACGCTTGGTGGGGCTCGACAAGCGCACCGATGTGGCTTTGGTCAAAATCGCCGCCAATGGCTTGCCTTCGGTCAAGATTGGCGATGTGTCCAAACTCAAAGTGGGCGAATGGGTGATGGCGATTGGCTCCCCCTTCGGTCTCGACAACACAGTGACAGCAGGCATCGTCAGCGCCAAGCAGCGTGACACTGGCGACTTCTTGCCCTTCATTCAGACCGATGTGGCCATCAACCCTGGTAACTCGGGCGGCCCCTTGATCAACATGCGCGGCGAAGTGGTGGGCATCAACAGCCAGATTTACTCCCGCTCGGGTGGCTTCATGGGCATCTCTTTTGCCATTCCCATCGACGAGGCCATGAGAGTGAGCGATCAACTCAGGGCTTCGGGCCGTGTTCAGCGTGGTCGGATCGGTGTTCAGATCGATCAAGTGGGCAAAGAGGTGGCTCAATCCTTGGGGCTCAACAGCGAACGAGGCGCACTGATCCGCATGGTTGAACCTGGGTCACCTGCCGAGCAAGCAGGTCTTCGGCCTGGCGACATCGTCTTGTCCTTCAATGGCCAACCCATTGAGAAGATGAACGATTTGCCGCGCACTGTGGCCAATCTTGCTCCCGGTACGCCAGCAACGCTCACGATTTGGCGTCAGGGACAGGAGCGAAAGCTCTCCTTGACGGTGGCTGGATTCCCCACCGAAGAGGCCAGCGCCAAAAAACCCGCTGTGGCTGAGTTTGTGGCAGATGCCTTAGGAATTTCGGTCACCTCTTTGACGCCTGAGCAGCTGCGTGAGCGCAAACTCAGAGGTGGAGTGCTCATCACCGCTGCCAAAGAGTCTGCTATCCGCTCAGGTCTCAAGACCAATGACGTGATCCTTGCTCTTGGAAATCAGGAAATCAGCGATGTTCAATCCTTCGAACAAGCGCTGAGCAAACTTGACCTCAAACGCCCCGTCAGCGTCCTCTTCGCCCGTGGTCAATGGGCCCAGTACATCGTCATCAAACCCCTGGTTAGACCATGATTTCCAGCAGATTCAAATCCTTCTGCTTGGCAAGCTTTTCGCCGCTTGGTGTGATTTCCTCACACCAAGCTGGTGTTTTCTGAGCAAGGATTGGGGTCTTTGGATATGCATTTTTTAAATATAAAAAATATTATTTCAGTGGATTATGAATAAAGAAATCATGATTCCTCACCATGTGGGAGCGCTTGGTCAGCAATTCGCATCACCCACACCGCTTCCACATATTGTTCATGTGGATATCCACCATTTCTATGGACAACCTGTTTATAAATCCTCCGTTGCCAGCCCGCAACGGGTCAAAGCAGCTGTTTTGGGCATAGACGGGAAGGCCAATTTCCCTAAAATGAAGCTCCAACATATCGCAGTTGCCATAGATTGTTGGTTCAGGGCGCGTCGCAATCGACGCGCCCTTTTTTATCCCAACTCGAAAAGTTTTCAACCACTTACTGCATGGCATTGATGAAGCACATCAGAAATTTTTCCATCATTGCCCACATTGATCACGGCAAATCCACGCTCGCAGACCGCTTGATCCAGCGCTGTGGCGGTCTGAGTGACCGCGAGATGCAAGAACAAGTCTTGGATTCCATGGACATTGAAAAAGAACGTGGCATCACCATCAAAGCGCAGACTGCGGCGCTGACTTATCGCGCCAGAGATGGTCAAACCTACCAACTCAACTTGATCGACACGCCCGGACACGTGGATTTTTCCTACGAGGTCAGCCGATCGCTCTCGGCCTGTGAGGGCGCGTTGCTTGTTGTCGATGCCAGTCAGGGCGTCGAAGCCCAGACCGTCGCCAATTGCTACACCGCACTCGATCTGGGTGTGGAGGTTTTGCCGGTGCTCAACAAAATGGATTTGCCGCAAGCCGATCCCGAGACTGCGAAATCCGAAATTGAAGATGTCATCGGCATCGATGCCAGCGACGCCGTGCCTTGCTCGGCCAAAACGGGCATGGGGGTGGATGACATTCTTGAGTTGATTGTGAACAAAGTACCTGCCCCCAAAGGCAACCCCAACGGTCCTTTGCGGGCGATGATCATCGACAGCTGGTTTGATTCTTATGTGGGCGTGGTGATGCTGGTGCGCGTGGTGGATGGCGCTCTCACCAAGGGCGATCGCATTCGACTCATGGCGACCGATGCCACCTATGAGGCGGGTCAGTTGGGTGTTTTCACACCGGCCAACGAGTCTCGTCCCAGCCTGATGGCTGGTGAGGTGGGTTACATCATTGCGGGCATCAAGGAGCTGAGCGCCGCCAAGGTCGGCGACACAGTGACTTCCATCAAGTCCTCGTCTGGCGCCAACATCCCGTCGGCCAGCGAAGCTCTGGCCGGGTTCAAGGAAATCAAGCCTCAGGTTTTCGCAGGCCTGTATCCGACTGAAGCCAACCAGTACGACGCCCTTCGTGACAGTCTGGAAAAACTCAGGCTCAACGATTCATCCTTGCAATTCGAGCCCGAAGTTTCACAAGCCCTGGGATTTGGTTTCCGCTGCGGATTTTTGGGCCTGCTGCACATGGAAATCGTTCAAGAACGACTTGAGCGTGAGTTCGATCAAGACTTGATCACCACTGCCCCCAGCGTGGTCTACCAAGTCGAAAAAGCAGACGGCGAAGTGATTTGGGTGGAAAACCCTTCCAAAATGCCCGACCAAGGACGCATCCAGGAAATCCGCGAACCCATCGTCACGGTTCACCTCTACATGCCTCAGGAGCATGTGGGCAGCGTGATGACCTTGTGCAATCAAAAGCGTGGCGTGCAGGTCAACATGAGCTACCACGGTCGCCAAGTCATGCTCACCTACGAGTTGCCCTTGGGTGAAATCGTGCTCGATTTCTTCGACAAACTCAAATCGGTTTCACGCGGATATGCGTCCATGGACTATGAGTTCAAGGAGTACCGCGCTTCTGATGTGGTCAAGGTCGACATCTTGCTCAACGGAGAAAAAGTCGATGCCTTGTCCATCATCGTTCACCGCTCGCAAGCCCAATACCGTGGCCGTGCAGTGGCTTCCAAAATGCGCGAAATCATCAGCCGCCAAATGTTTGGCGTTGCCATTCAGGCCGCCATTGGTGCCAACATCATCGCCCGTGAAACCGTCAAAGCCATGCGTAAAAACGTGCTGGCAACATGCTACGGGGGTGACATCACCCGCAAACGCAAGCTGCTGGAAAAGCAAAAGGCTGGCAAAAAACGCATGAAACAAATCGGAACGGTGGAGGTGCCCCAAGAGGCCTTCCTCGCCATCTTGCAGGTAGAAGAATGATGCCCACACTCACCGCCGCAATATTGGCTGCTTTTGCAGCCTACGGCCTGTCCTGGTATTTTGGCTTTCACGAGGGCAATTTCCCTTTGATGTTGTTGTTGGCCACTCTGGTCACGGGCATTTACTGGCTGGCTGAGCGCTGGCATTTCTTGCCTGCCCGAAGGGCCGCTGCCGAGCGATTGGCCAAGCAAGCGCATGAGCAACGCGAGCGTTTGCAGGCGCAAGGGATCGCCATGCCAGAAGACAACTTTGCCAAGGCCCAGGCCAATGTCATGCGCCAACCTTGGTGGTTGGATTGGACCGCTGGCCTCTTCCCGGTGATCGCAGTGGTGTTTGTGTTGCGCTCATTTGTTTTTGAGCCTTTCAAGATTCCCTCCGGCTCCATGATTCCCACCCTGTTGGTGGGCGATCTCATTCTGGTGAACAAATTTCACTACGGCATCCGCTTGCCCGTGATCAACACCAAAGTCA
>JACCDO010484787.1_pt1 | contig 20825 bp, 20 predicted proteins | sample 7446101 | NCBI WGS metagenome assembly JACCDO01 (sample SAMN15323440, study PRJNA562643) | freshwater metagenome | isolation source: river surface water | place: USA:Blue River Watershed | collected 2017-08-16
AATTTGATTTTTCATTCTCTGGTTTAAAAACCGCGGTTGCAAGATGGGTTGAAGCTTGGCAAAAAACTGGAGAAATTTTGCCGGTTTCAGATATTGCAGCATCTTTTCAGGAAGCAGTCGTCGAAGTTTTAGTAAAGAAAACGTTGATGGCAGCAAAAGAAACAGGAATTGACACAGTAGTAATTGGGGGAGGAGTAGCAGCAAATTCTCGTTTAAGAACTATGGCTCAAAGCATGGCTGAAAAAGAAAATATCAAAGTAAGAATTCCACGCCCAGGACTTTGTACAGATAATGGCGCAATGGTTGCATCATTGGGTTCGCAATTATTTAAAAATCAGATCGAACCTTCAAAAATTACTTTTGAAGTAGATCCAATTTTACCAATTACTATACAAAAGAATTAAAGTTTAAAACTTGGATATTCATCAGTTACTAAAATAACTGCATATCCTAAAACTCTATTCCAATACTGAAATGTTTTATAAACAAATTCTCCAGCCCACTTAGGATATGAAGCGGTAATAAATGTATAAACCCAGGCAATTAAAGTTAATAAAATTGCAATCGCTAAATAAACAAAGCCAACTATTGCTAAAGGTAATGCTAAAAGCCATTTAATTAAAGGAAGAAATCTATTTAATTTTTTTCCACCATTAATTTCTGGAAAGGTAATTTTTACAACTTGACTATCTTCAATAGATGGATATTTATCAGTTAACAAATAAAGATAAGCTAAAAATCTTGTTCCAAGACCAAGTAAATCTTTATTGAAGTTTAAAAAATAACTTGGATAAATACCAGTAAATAAAAGTGATAAAACAATAGGTAAAGAAAACAAAACCACTGGACCCCAAGCATTTGGTGAAAATTGACTAATGATGGCAATAAAGGCAGCAACTGGCAGGGCATAGATTAAACGAAAGAAAACACTTAAACGATCTCTTTTGGTGTAACTAACTTTGATTTGGGTTTGAATTTGATTTTTCATTAAGAGCCTTTCTGGGCGTTACTTTTTAGACTACTGCCAAAAATGAGGCTGCAAGCCCAGTTTGGCTTGATTGAGTCCAATTTCACCAAGGCTCTGGCACTCAAGTTGAGGGAGTGCTAAAGCATTGGTAAGTTATTACTCAAGACCTTTTGAGGGAGAAATCCTTCGAAGGTTTAAATCCAAAAACTCAATCCCATGAAGGGGTAACAGATCCGTGGCGGTCCAAATTAAACCATTAGAGGATCGAATCCTCGTTGAAGTACTAGACGCTGAAACCAAAACTGCGTCAGGCTTAGTAATTCCTGACACTGCTAAAGAAAAACCTCAAGAAGGAAAAGTATTGGCAGTTGGCCCAGGTCGTTTTGATGAAGACGGCGAAAAGCGCGTTCCTATGGATATCAAAGTAGGCGACACCGTTATTTTCTCTAAATACGGCGGAACCGAAGTTAGCTATGACGGCAAAGACTATTTGTTGTTATCAGCACGCGATGTGCTCGCAGTCGTTTCAAAATAAGAAACCTTAATTATCAATTTTGCTCCGGAATAAATATTTCGGAGCAAATAAAAAACTTATAGAAGGAAAAAAATAAAATGGCAAAAATTCTTGATTTCAACCAAGATGCAAGACACAAACTAGAACACGGTGTCGACATTTTGGCAAACACAGTTCGTGTGACTCTTGGACCAAAAGGTCGAAACGTTGTATTAGGTAAAAAATGGGGTGCACCAACAATTACTAATGACGGTGTAACCATCGCAAAAGAAATTGAACTAGAAGATGCATTTGAAAACTTAGGTGCGCAACTAGTTAAAGAAGTGGCAACAAAAACTAATGACATTGCAGGAGATGGAACAACAACTGCAACAGTTTTAGCCCAAGCTATGGTTCATGAAGGATTAAAACAAGTAGCAGCTGGTGCAAATCCAATGGGAATTAAAAGAGGAATTGATGCCGCAGTTGCTGCTGTAACTGAAGAATTACATCGTTTGGCAAAACCAGTTAATGGTAAAGCAGAAATTGCTCAAGTTGCAACAATTTCAGCTCAAGATTCAAAACTTGGCGAACTTATTGCTGAAGCATTCGACAAAGTTGGCAGAGATGGCGTAATCACAGTCGAAGAATCATCCACCATGGATGTTGCACTTGATTACACGGAAGGTATGCAATTTGATAAAGGTTACATCTCTCCATATTTTGTAACCGATGCAGAAAGAATGGAAACAGTTCTAGAAGATGTTTACGTTCTATTAGTGCAAAACAAGATTGCCTCAATTAATGAACTACTTCCTTTAATGGAAAAAGTTGTCCAAGCAGGTAAACCTCTTGTTGTAATTGCTGAAGATGTTGAAGGCGATGCTTTAAGTGCCATGATTGTTAACAAAATTAAAGGAACCTTTAATTCAGTAGCAGTTAAAGCTCCAGCTTTTGGTGATAGAAGAAAAGCAATGCTAGAAGATTTAGCAATTTTGACTGCTGGTCAAGTTGTTTCTCCAGAAGTAGGACTAAAACTTGATCAAGTTGGTCTAGAAGTTCTTGGTAAAGCAAAAAGAGTTGTTTCAACAAAAGACAACACCACAATCATTGGTGGTGCTGGCGATAAAAAAGCTGTTGATGCTCGAGTTGCTCAAATCAAGGCTGAAATGGATCGCACAGATTCAAGCTGGGATAAAGAAAAACTTCAAGAACGTCTTGCAAAAATTTCAGGTGGTGTAGCAGTAATCCAAGTTGGAGGCGCTACCGAAGTTGAATTGAAAGAAACAAAATTTAGAGTTGAAGATGCAATATCTGCAACTAGAGCTGCAATTGAAGAAGGAATTGTGGCAGGTGGCGGATCTGCCTTAACTCAAGCAGTTTCAGTTTTGAAAAATAAACTAAATAAAGAAGGCGATGAAGCAGCAGGTGTAGAAATAATTAGAAAGTCTGCTGTTGAACCACTTCGTTGGATAGCACAAAATGCAGGCGCTGAAGGTTACGTTGTTACTTCAAGAGTTTCAGAAATGAAAACTGGTGAAGGATATAACGCAGCAACTGGTGAATTTGAAAACTTACTTAAAGCAGGAATTGTTGATCCTGTGAAAGTAACTAGATCTGCATTAGAAAATGCTGCTTCAATTGCAGCAATGCTTCTGACAACAGATGTATTAGTTGTTGAGAAAAAGGAAGAAGCACCGGCTCCAGCCGCAGGCGGACACGGTCATTCTCACTAATTAAGTAAATAATTTTAAGAGGCGCTTAAATTTAAGCGCCTCTTATTTTTTACGCATTTTTAAGAAAAAAGTAATTGCTACCCCTATTGCTGCACCCAAAGACAACCATTGCAACCAAGAAATATTTGAAGTTGTTTCTGGATTTGGTGCAATCACAGGCATTGGAGATTCAATAACTTCTTCTTCATTAGTTTGGCCTTGTTCGATATCTAATTGATACACAAGTTCACCATCTAATGGATGACCATCACTTGCCACAGTCTTATAAGCAATTGAAAAACTTGTTCCAGTTAAGTCTTGAGGAATTGAAATAAATAGATTTGCTTCTTCGATGCGAATACTTGCTTCAACACTTCCTGATTCAGAAGTAATTGAAGCAAAAGTTCCATCTTCTATTACTGGTTCAGAAAAAGATAACTTAACTTCAGTCGGAAGTACTGTCAGAGTTTGACTTACATCAGGCTCAACACTAACAACTTCTGTGTGAGCAAAACTTGGGATGACAAAAGTAAAAAAAGAAATACAAGAGATTGCAAGAACTTTCCATAAATTTTTCATTAAATCCTCCAAGTACATTTAACTCTTAGAGTTGGCTAAATGTCATAGCAGTATTGTGTGAAATAGACGACAAAAGGAATTTATGAGAGCCATTGAGTGGGTTGAAGATCATCTAAGATTATTGGATCAAACCAAAATTCCTCACAAAATTGAATTTATTGAAGTTTTAAAAGTTGATCAATTAATTGATGCCATCGTTTCATTAGCTGTTAGAGGCGCTCCAGCCTTAGGTGCTACTGGCGCTTATGGCGTAGTTACTGCCATGGATCAAGCTAAAAAAGAAAACTGGGATGAAAAAGAACTCGAAAAACAAATTCTTAGAATCAGAAATGCCAGACCAACAGCTGTAAATCTTGCTTGGGGAGCAGATCAAGCACATCAAATAATTAATGAAGGTAGAAATGAAGTTTTAAAACTAGCCCACAAGATTGCCCAAGAAGACGAAGATGGCAATAAACAAATGGGAAAATATGCGGCAGATTGGATTTTAAACAAAACTGGAAAAAATAAATTAAATATTTTGACTCATTGCAATACTGGAATGCTTGCTACAACTGAATGGGGCACAGCTTTTGGTGTTATAAGAGAACTTCAAAACAGAGGAAATGTTGAATTAGTTTATGCAGATGAAACAAGGCCTTTATTACAAGGTTCTAGATTAACTGCGTGGGAATTAGTCCAAAATAAAATTCCGCATTTGGTTTTAGCAGATGGCGCTGCTTCAAGCACAATACTTAGAAAAAAAGTTGACGTTGCATTAATCGGCGCAGATCGCATCGCTGCAAATGGTGATACTGCAAATAAAATTGGATCTTTATCAGTTGCACTTGCTTGCTATGAAGCAAATATTCCTTTTTTAGTTATTGCACCAGAATCAACTATTGATTTGAATTGTTTATCTGGAGAAGAAATTGAAATTGAATTAAGAGATGACTCAGAAATTTTAAATTTCAATGGACAACGCGTGGCACCTCTAGAAACAAGGGGCTACAACCCAGCATTTGACGTCACTCCGGCAAAATATATTTCAGCAATAGTTACTCAATTAGGTGTAATCGAAGTTTCAGAAGGTGAAACTCCAGCAAAAAGGAAATCAGGAAAATAAATTGAATCAAACTCCAAAAGCACTAGAAGAATTAGTAACAAGATCACAATTTATAGGTGCAGATCAATCTTTAGTGGTTTTTGGTGGAGGTAACACTTCAGCGAAAGGTGAAATTACAGATCATCTAGGTAGAAAAAGAACTGTCCTTTGGGTCAAAGGTTCTGGTGCTGACATGACAAATGCAGTTGCCATTGATTACCCAGCACTTTATTTAGAAGAGTTATTAAGTTTAAAGCAATTTGAAAAATTATCTGATGAAGAAATGACTGATTTAGTTGGCAAAGCTTTAGTAGATCCAAATAGTAGAAGACCTTCTATTGAAACTTTGCTTCACGCATTTTTACCCTCCAAACATATTGATCACGTTCATGCTGATGCAATTTGTGCATTAACTAATCATCATGGAGGTAAAAAAGCTGTAGCTGAAGCTTTAGGTGAAGATTTTGCTTACGTTGATTGGATTAGACCTGGATTTGAATTAAGTAAATATTCATCTCAATTTAGCGAAAAAGCTGGAATTGTTTTAGCTCATCATGGACTCATAGTTTGGGATGATGATAGTGAAAAGTGTAAGAACAAAACTATAAATGCTGTTGAAAAAGCAAATAAATATCTTGATTCTTTATCAGTTAAACCAGCTGCAAAATTTGATCACTCAGGACCAAGTGATCAAGAATTATCTGATTTATTGCTAGCACTTCGAGGAAGATTAAGTAAAAAAGTAAAAAGAGTTCTAACTATTGATAATCGTTTACAAGAAATCAGCAAAAGAAAAGATCTAGCAAAAGTTGCAGAAGCAGGTGCTTCAAGTGCTGATCACATGTTAAGAATTAGACCTTGGTCTGCAGTGCTTCCTGAGAAAACTACTGTAGAAAATTCTTTACCAGTAATTGTTAAATACGTTGAGCATTACACAAATTACTTTGAAAAAAATAAAGATTTATTACCTAAAGGCTATTTCATGCACGATCCAGATCCAAGAGTTTTACTACTTCCAGGAGTTGGATCAATAACTACAGGGGAAAGTACAAAAGAAGGAAAAATGCTTTCAGACATTGCATTTCACACCCATAGCGTTGCTGCCAAAGTAATTGATTGCTTTGGTGAAGCAGACACTATTGGGGATAGAGAGATATTTGGATTTGATTACTGGCCAATGGAATTATTCAAATTAAGTTCTAAACCAAAACCTAAGAAATTTGCTGGATCTGTATTTATTGTCACTGGAGCAGGTTCTGGAATTGGTAGGGGAATTGCTTTGGAATTAGCCGAAAATGGAGCCAATTTAGTTTTAGCAGATCTAACTGAAGATGGTTTAAAGAAAACTGAAGAAGAAATCTTAAAAGTTAAAGGTTTAAAACCACAATTTGTTGTGGGGGATCAAAGTAAAGAAAATGTAATTATAGAAACAGTTCAATCGGCTATTAAAAATTATGGCGGATTTGATGGAGCTGTCATGAGTGCTGGAATTGGAGTTTCAGATTCATTAGAAACTCTAACACTGGAAAAATGGAATCAAGGTTTAGCTGTTAATTTAACTTCTTCATTTCTATTAACAAAACATGCCATGATTAATTTACGCAAACAAGGAATTGGTGGATCGCTTGTTTATATTGCTAGTAAAAATGCTTTTTCACCAGGTGCAGGTTTTGGAGGTTATTCAGTAAGTAAAGCTGGCATGTTGCAATTAATGCGAATCGCTGCTCTTGAAGGTGGTTCAGCTCAAATTAGAGCAAATGCAATTAATCCTGATGCAATATTTGATAATTCAAAACTTTGGGAAGGTGGCATAAGAGAACAAAGAGCTAAAGCTCATGGTGTTAAACCAGAAGAACTAGAAGATTTTTATGCCTCAAGAAATATGTTAAAAGTTCATGTAACTTCTAAAGATGTTGCTTTAACAACAAGTTATTTATTATCTGATGATTCTTCAAGAACAACAGGATCAGTTATTGCAGTAGATGGTGGAGTAGCAGCAGCTTTTCCAAGATAAATTTATAAAAAGTTTTAAGGGCTCTTGATTTTTACTCAAGAGCCCTTATTTTTTGGAGGGTTATGAAGGGTAAGTTTTGTTAGCCAGCTACTGGCATTGATTCTTTAACTGGTGCATAGATTGCTTCGCGATCATCTTCACTCATCGCACCCCACACACCGTATGGTTCTCTAACTTCTAGAGCATGTGCTGCACATTGTTTTAAAACAGGACATGTTGCACAAATAGATTTCGCTAGAGCAATTCTTTGCTCGCGAGCAGGTCCGCGCTCACCTTCAGGGTGAAAGAAGATTTCTGGATCTTCACCACGGCAGGCACCTTTTAATTGCCAATCCCAAAGATCGGCATTTGGTCCAGGAAGTCTGGTTATGTCAGCCATTTTGAGATAAATCCTTTGCTAGAGCTTTCTTTATCTAAATATACAAAGTTGTTCATAACTTAGTCAATCACCCCTAATGACTAATTTTGTGAAGTCGCTCTCACTAAAGCCTCGATTAGCCAAAGTTGTTCACTTGGGGAACAATATGCTCATGGGTTTAAATCCTGAGGAAGAAAACGTCATCACCCTGGGCCTTACCGTGGCCGTGGTGGCAAGGCGTGTGGGGGTTGCTCCAGCGACCTTGAGAACCTGGGAGCGCCGATATGGCCTTTGCCCCACAGATAGATCCCAAGGTGGGCATCGTCGCTATTGCATCACAGATATAGCCCGTTTAGAAATTATGCGAAAGTTAGTTTTATCAGGCATGCCCGCAGGAGAAGCTGCCAAAGTTGCTTTGAGCACCAAGGTTGAAAATATTTCCAACATTTCACCAGTTGATCCAAATTCTTTAAGTAGCAAAATTGAAAATTTAGTTAAAACCCTTGATCACGCTGAAAAATTTGGTCATCCAGGTGGTGGTCAAGTTTTATCAATGGAAGGAGCATCCAGTGCAGCGCGTGGTCTTGCTAAAGCTGCTCAATCAATGGATAACCAATCTTGTAATCAAATAATTGGGGCAAGTATTAATTCTCGAGGTGTTATTTGGACTTGGGAAAATTTAATTTCAAAAGTTTTAATTGCAATTGGTGCAAAATGGGAACAAACAGGAGAAGGCATAGAAGCAGAACATGTTCTAAGTGAAGCAATTATTGGTCAAATGCGACTTCGTGCAGATCAATTAATTGCACCAGTAAACATAAGACCTGTTATTACTGCATCTGCTCCTGATGAATTACACACCATTCCGCAATATGTAACAGCAGCAGCGCTAGCTGAAAGAAGAATTAGTTCCAAAGTTTTAGGAGCAAGAGTTCCATATTCTTCTTTAATAAATACTGTGAAAAGACTAGCTCCTGCAGCGGTTTTGATTTGGGCACAAATTCCTGTTAAAAATGTTGATCCTGAATTAGAAAACTTAAGCCATTTAAGACCAAGTCCTTTAATGCTTGTGGCAGGTCCTGGTTGGCCAATGCAATTACCAAGTAATTTTAAAAGAAGCAGTGATTTAACTAGCACCATAACCGCAATAACAAATTCAGTAGGTTTATAAAGAAACTTAAAGATTACATGATTCGTCTGAAGAATCATGAACATAATTGTAATAGATGAAAACTTATCCAGAAGAAAAATTATCCACAGAAAACTGCAACTAACAAAAATTCCATCACAAATTGTGTTAGTGAAAAATATAAGAGAAGCTTTTATCTATATAAAAAATATCAATATGGATCTTGTTTTTATAAATCAGCAGTTATTCAATTTGCTAACCAAAGAGCAAAAAGAGATCTTAAACAAGTATAAGTTTATTATTTTAACTTTGAAAAAAGAAGTTAAAAAATTAAATGATACAAGGATTTATTTTGATGCAGATTTAAAGGAATTAAAAGAGTTACTATTCAACTTAAAATTAAATAAAGTAAAAATAAAGCTTTTAAGCAAAAGAGAAAAAGAAATATTGTTTCTAATTAGTCATGGCTTAAATAATAAAAAATTAGCTCATAATTTAAAAATTCAAGATGCCACTATAAAGACTCATCTGCGAAGAATCAGAATTAAACTCAAAACTGCAAATAGGACTCATTCTGTGGCAAAGGCCTTGCGCAAAGGCTATATTTCCTAAAAGTTATTAACAGTTTTAGAGTCCAAAACAGCCAAAACTTCATATCCAAGATAGGCTTCTTTTTTGTGGCTGAAGTAGAAATTGGTGGAACCAAACGAGGCAGAATCGCCTATTCCTTTGACGATATTGCTTTAGTTCCAACTAGAAGAACTCGAAATCCTGAGGAAGTTTCAACCTCTTGGAAAATTGATGCCTACGAATTTGAATTCCCCATCATGGCAGCACCAATGGATTCTGTGGTTTCCCCGGAAGTTGCTATTAATTACGGCAAATTAGGTGGCTTAGCGGTTTTAAATCTTGAAGGATTATGGACTCGTTATGAAGATCCTAAAAAAGAATTTAAAAAAATATTAGATGCAAAATCTGAATCAGGTGTGCAAGTATTACAACAAATATATAGTGCAGAAATAAAACCAGAATTAATTAAGGAAAGAATAAAAGAAATAAAATCTGCTGGAGTAATCGCAGCTGCAGCTTTATCACCTAGATCTGTTAGTAAATATTTTAAATCTGTAGTTGATGCAGGAATCGATATTTTTGTTATTAGAGGAACAACGGTAAGTGCTGAACATGTTTCCAAAACTGAAGAAGCAATTAATTTAAAGAATTTTATTTATGAATTAGATGTTCCAGTAATTGTTGGAGGTTGTGCTTCTCATCAAGCAGCTCTTCATTTAATGAGAACTGGGGCAGCTGGTGTTTTGGTTGGTTTTGGTGGAGGAGCAACTCACACAACATCAGATGTTTTGGGTGTAAAAGTTCCAATGGCAACAGCAGTTGCTGATGTTGCAGCTGCCAGAAGAGAATATTTAGATGAATCTGGCGGTAGGTATGTTCATGTAATTGCAGATGGCTCAATAGGAAAAAGCGGAGACATTAGTAAAGCAATTGCAATGGGTGCAGATGCAGTCATGATTGGTTCTGCACTTGCAAGATCAACTTCAGCTCCTGGACTTGGTAAGCATTGGGGTGTAGAGGCTGTGCATAAAGATTTACCTAGAGGCCAAGTTGTAGAACTTGGCACAGTTGGAACTTTAGAACAAATTTTATTTGGACCTTCCACTAATGCTCAAGGTAATTTAAACCTTGTTGGTGCTTTGAAGAAAGCAATGGCTACCACAGGTTATAGCGACTTGAAAGAATTACAAAGAATAGAAATAGTAGTAAATCCAGAATAATCTAATTTTTTAAGTTAGTATCAAAATATGGAAATCATTTATAACACGTTAGTTCTTTTGCACTTTATTGGTTTAGCTGCTTTATTTGGTGGATTCTTTGTACAAATGAGTTCTGCAAATAAAGTTGTAAACCCTGCCATGTTTCATGGTTCTTTAACTCAATTAGTAACAGGCCTAGTAATGGTTGGCTTGATTGAAACTGGATTAGTTGACGAAGAATTAAACATGACCAAAATCAGTATTAAATTATTGATTGTTTTAATCATCACAGGAATAGTTTTTGTTAACAGAAAGAAAGCTTCTGTTTCAAATTCAATTTGGTTAAGTATTGGTTTATTAACTTTGGCCAATATGGCAATTGCTGTTTATATTTAAGCGTTAACTACAAAAAACATTTCAGCTAACTTACCTTCAGGTAAGTTAGCTGCTTTTGCAGCTAAAGTCATCCAACTTGTAACTCGATCTCTTAAATCTGGGACATGAGCAGTTTGAGAAACATGCTGTTTTAAAGCTTCAAACTTTTTTTCAACAACATTTGTTATTTCAACAAAATTACTTGGTGAATGATGTGACATCACCCATATAAGTGGCACATTCCATGGCTCTAAACCTTCTTTTAATAAATGTGGGAAAGCAAATTGATTTCTTGCATCTGGATAAACAGCTTGAATTGCAGTCTCACCAACAGCCATATGATCTGGATGAGATGCTGGCATTCTGGCCCAATTTCTTTCAGGAGATTGAGTAATTAACACATCAGGTTTTACTTTTCTAATTACTTTTACAAATTCTTCTCTTAAGGAAAGTGTTGGAACAATTGATCCATCGTCTTTGCCTAAATAAATTACTTCTTTAACACCTAAAACTTTTGCAGCATTACTTTGTTCTTTGCGACGAATTTTTCTCATTTCATCTCGTGAAATACTTGCATCTTCGCCACCTTGATGGCCATCAGTTGTGATGCAATAAGTGACTTCAACGCCACTTTCTACTAATAAAGCTATAGTTCCTGCAGCACCAAAATCGACATCATCTGGATGAGCAGTTATCACTAAAACTTTAGAACCAGGTTTAGGAAATTCCAGAGGTGTTAGAACAGGCGAATTCATATAGAACAATTTAGACTTAAGCAGTGTCTTTAATTCATTCGGCTTTAGATGATTTAAATCCTCAGCAAAAAGCTGCGGTTATGCATCAAGGCTCACCTCTATTAATTGTGGCAGGGGCTGGTTCTGGAAAAACCAGAGTTTTAACCAGAAGAATTGCTTACCTTTTAAGTGATCGAGGGGTTTCTCCTCAAGAAATCTTGGCTATTACTTTCACCAATAAAGCCGCAGGGGAGATGAAAGAAAGAGTTTTAGATTTAGTTGGCAATAAAGCAAAACTGATGCAAGTCTCGACTTTTCATTCAGCTTGTGTTCGATTTTTAAGAGCAGATGCTCAAAAGTTAGGTCGTACTTCTACTTTCTCAATTTATGACTCTCAAGATTCTCTAAGACTTATAACGATGGTGGCTGCAGGTTTAGAAATTAATTCTAAAGTTTTAAGTCCACGATCAATTCAAGCTCAAATTTCAAATGCAAAAAGTGAATTAATTGATCATGAAACTTACATGAGTAAGGCAGAAACTGAACAGGAAAGATTAGTAGGGCAAGTTTATTCAGAATATGATCAAAGATTAGCAAGAGCAAATGCATTTGATTTTGATGACTTAATCGGAGCAACAGTAGCACTCTTACAACTTTTTCCAGATGTTAAACAAAAATATCGTCATAGATTTAAACATATTTTGGTTGATGAATATCAAGACACAAATCATGCCCAATATATTTTGATTAAAGAATTAGTTGGGAGTGAAAAAGATGGATTAGCACCTGCAGAACTTTGTGTTGTGGGCGATGCTGATCAGTCAATTTATGCATTTCGTGGCGCAACTATTAGAAACATAGAAGAATTCGAAAGAGATTTCCCAACTGCTAAAACAATTTTATTAGAGCAAAATTATCGATCAACACAAAATATTTTAACTGCAGCAAATTCTGTAATTTCACAAAATGCAGAAAGAAGAGAGAAAAAACTTTGGACAGATGCAGGACAAGGTGAACCAATCGTTGGTTATGTTGCAGATAATGAACACGATGAAGCATCATTTGTTGCATTAGAGATAGAAAAACTACGTGATGAATTTGAATATAAGTATGGTCAGATGTCAGTTTTTTATAGAACTAATAATCAATCAAGAGCCTTTGAAGAAGTATTTATAAGAATAGGTATTCCATACAGAGTTGTTGGTGGATTAAAGTTTTATGAAAGAAAAGAAGTTAAAGATGTTTTAGCATATTTAAGAGCTGTGATTAATTTTGATGATGAATTATCAATCAGAAGAATAATAAATGTTCCTAAAAGAGGAATTGGTGAAAAAGCTGAAGAAATAATTGATTCTTTTGCTAGAAAAAATAAATTAACTTATGGTCAAGCAATTCAAAATGCAGAAAAAATAAGTGAATTAACTCCTAAAGCTCGTGCTGCTTTAATTGATTTTGCTCAAATGATGAACGTGTTTAGAGAGATGTTTTTGAAAGATGCTAAACCTTCAGAAATTGTTCACACAGTTTTGGAAAAATCTAGTTATTTAGAAATTCTATTTAATTCAGAAGATCCTCAAGATCAAAGCAGAGTTGAAAATTTAACAGAACTTGAATCAGTAGCAAGAGAATTTGAAAATGCAAATAGTGCAGGAGAAAATGGTTTAGCACAATTTTTAGAACATGTTTCACTTGTAGCAGATTCAGATGATGTACCAGGAAATAATGAAGGTTTAGTTACTTTAATGACACTTCATACTGCTAAGGGTTTAGAATTTCCAATTACTTTTTTAACTGGAATGGAAGAAGGAATTTTTCCACATTCAAGATCGCAAGTTAACGATAAAGAATTAGCAGAAGAAAGAAGACTTGCCTATGTTGGAATTACTAGAGCAAGAGAAAGACTTTATGTCACAAGATCCATATCTAGATCTGTGTGGGGAGCTCCTTCTTATAACTCAAGTTCAAGATTTTTAGATGAAATACCAGCATCTTTAATTAGTTGGCAAAGACTTGAACCAATGAATGAAAGTTATTCTTCTGGTGGTTTTGGTGCAGCACCTTCAATGGTTAAAGCAAGTAAACCAAGAGTTGAAAAACAATATTTGATTTTAAATCCTGGAGATAAAGTTTTGCATGAAAGATTTGGGCTAGGCACTGTTAAAGAAACTGCAGGAAGTGGTGAAGGATCTGAAGCAACAATTGATTTTGGATCACATGGCACAAAAAGATTACTTCTTAGATATGCACCCGTTGAAAAACTTTAATTAATCCTTACCCCAAAGCCAAACCCAAGGATTTCTAAAACTTCCATTAACTAACACTTCAAAATGTAAGTGAGCTCCAAAGGCTTTTCCTGATGCACCAATATTTCCAATTCTTTGCCCAACATCTACTTCATCGCCTGGATTTACCCTGATTCGAGATAAATGTGCATATCTTGTCACTGCACCATCTGGATGTTTGATTTCAATTGTTCTTCCATAAGAAGGACGCCAACCTGTAAATAAAACAGTACCCACTCTTGCTGAATAAACAGGATCACCATAATTTCCATTGAAGTCAGTACCAGTGTGCCAACCTAAATCCCAAATTCTTCCTCTTCTTCCATAAGGAACAGAAATTCTTGCTCGAGCAGGATTAACTGTGTACTTAGCTCTTAAAGCTCTTCGCTCTGCTGCTTGCTTTGCTTTTTCTGCAGCAATTCTTGCTTGTTCACGTGCTGCAATAACTGCTGCTTGATCTTTAAATCTTTGAATTTTTTCAACGGTTGCTGGTGCGCCAAGTTTTGCAGTAATTGGTTTTTCAATAATTGGAAGTTCTGCAGCTGCTACATCTTGATTGGCGACAGATAATTCTTGAGGAGCATCAGCAACCACTACAGGTTCACTTGATGCAGAAAAATTAGATGGCAAAGCCATTGCAATAGTTAAACCAATTGCAACAACCAGGATTCCACCAGAGAGCCAACGATTATTTGGAGCTTTTAGTTTCATCATCTTCTACTCAACCATGCCAGATGTCACATCTGTAACAGATGGGGTTGGTGACTTATCTCATTTGCACTCAAGATACAAAAGATAAAAGGGATTCAATAGGCTTATCTAGGCTTTGAAAAACAAATAGGGAGTTTGACTAAAAATCGTGGATTTATACGAATATCAAGCAAAAGAATTATTTGCCTTAAATCAAATTTCTACCCAAGTTGGAAAAGTTGTCACAACTGCAATTGATGCGAAAAAAGCAGCCCAAGAATTTAATAAACCAGTTGTTGTGAAAGCACAAGTTAAAACTGGTGGTAGAGGAAAAGCAGGTGGAGTAAAACTGGCCACAAATCCTGATGAAGCTTTTGAAAAAGCAAATAATATTTTAGGTTTAGATATTAAAGGTCACATTGTTAAAAAAGTTCTAATTACTCCAGCAGAAGATATCAAGGAAGAATATTACGTTTCTTTTTTGTTGGATAGAACTAATAGAACATTTTTAGCTATGGCAAGTGTGGCTGGTGGAATGGATATTGAAGAAGTTGCTGTTAAAACTCCTGAAAAACTTGCCAAGATTTCTATAAATCCAATCTCTGGTGTCGATAAAACTAAAGCGACAGAAATTGCTCAAAAAGCAGGGATTCCTTCTGAAGTATTAAACCCAGTTGCTGAACTCATTGAAAAAATGTGGAAAGCATTTATCCAAATCGATGCCACGTTAATTGAAATAAATCCTTTAGTTAGAACAAATGATGATCGTATAGTTGCTCTTGATGGAAAAGTGACTTTAGACGATAACGCTTTATTTAGACATCCTGATTTTGAAAAATACATCGATACAGCAAATGTGGATCCACTTGAAACAAGAGCAAAAGAAAAAGATTTAAATTATGTAAAGCTTGATGGTTCAGTTGGAATTATTGGTAACGGTGCTGGATTAGTAATGAGCACACTTGATGTTGTGGCTTATGCAGGGGAAAAATTTGGGAATGTAAAACCTGCAAATTTTCTAGATATTGGAGGAGGAGCTTCTGCTCAAGTCATGGCAGATGGCTTAGGAATAATTTTGTCTGATCCTTCAGTTAAATCAGTATTTGTAAATGTTTTTGGTGGCATAACAGCTTGTGATGCTGTTGCTAATGGAATTGTGCAAGCTTTAGAAATTTTGAAATCTGATTCAACAATTAAACCAAGACCAATTGTGGTTCGACTTGATGGAAATAATGCACAAGAAGGTTTAAGAATTCTAAAAAGTGCAAAAATTGAAAACGTAGAAATAGTTGACACGATGGATAATGCAGCAGCAAAAGCTGCACAACTTGCTGCAGGTGTTAAGTAATGGCCATTTTCTTAGACCAAAACAGCAAAGTAATAGTTCAGGGCATGACTGGTGCTGAAGGTAAAAAACATAGCGAACGAATGATCAAATCTGGAACGCAAATAGTTGCAGGAGTAACACCTGGAAAAGGTGGTCAAACTCTAGAAGTTGCGGGGAAAAATCTTCCAATTTTTAATTCAGTCAAAGAAGCAATGGATCAAACAGGTGCAAATGTTTCTGTTGTTTTCGTTCCCCCAAAATTTGCAAAAGCTGCAGTAATAGAAGCAGTTGATGCTTTCATGCCATTAGTAGTAGTAATTACTGAAGGAATACCAGTGCATGACACCGCAAACTTCTTTGCACATTCGCAAAAAGTTGGCAAAACAAGAATTATTGGTCCAAATTGTCCAGGAATTATTTCCCCAAGTTTAAGTAATGCTGGAATTATTCCTGCAGACATTACCAATAAGGGAATTATTGGATTAGTTTCTAAATCAGGAACACTTACATATCAAATGATGTATGAATTAAGAGATTTAGGTTTTACAACAGCAATTGGCATTGGTGGAGATCCAATTATTGGTACAACACATATTGATGCTTTACGTGAATTTGAAAAAGATCCCGATACCAAAGCAATCGTGATGATTGGTGAAATTGGTGGAGATGCTGAAGAAAGAGCAGCAGACTTTATTAAAGAAAACATCACTAAACCTGTAGTTGCCTATGTGGCTGGTTTTACTGCACCTGAGGGAAAAACAATGGGTCATGCTGGAGCAATTGTCTCTGGTTCAAGTGGAACAGCAGAAGCTAAAAAAATAGCATTAGAAAAAGTTGGAGTTAAAGTCGGTAAAACTCCAAGTGAAACCGCACTTTTATTACGCGCAGCCATAAAATAAATTGTGGCTGATTCACCAGTTCAACGTCATAACGTTGTAGTTGCTGGCTTATTAGTTACCTTTTGGACATTTTTAATTACTTTTGGATTATCTGTAACTTTAGTTTTTACAACATGGATATTGGCTGGTGACAGATCAAGCTCTTTAACTGATGCATTCAAAGTTGTGGTGTGGGGATTTTTAGCCATGCAAGGTGTTCCATTAGTTATTAATTCTGTAACTTTGTCTTTACCTTTTCTTGGATTTATATTTATTACTTTAATTTCTTTATATAGATCTTCTCGTTGGGCAATTAGATCTGCTCTACATGAAGAAATGAAAAGACCTACATTGATATCACTTTTAGTGGTAAGTGTTGCATCTGTCTCATACGCCCTTGTTATTGCTTTACTTAGATTTTTAGTTAGTCCTGAAAATATAAATTGGTTTGAAGTAATGCTTAAACCTTCAATTATGGTTATTTCTATGTCAATTTTAGCCGTGGGCACTGTCGGGGGAACTTGGTCTTTAATATTTGATGATTTAGATGAACCAATAAAAAGAATTATTAAATTAATATTTAGGTTTAGTTTAATTATTTTAATTACTTCAATGATTCTTGTTTTAGTTGCTATTGGATTTAATTATGAAAATATGCTTTTGATGCAATCATCACTTCTTGGCGGAGTAGTAGCGCTTATTGCTGTTGTTGTTTCTGGAATTGGCTGGTTTCCAAACTTTATTCTTTGGGCTTGGGCTTTTTTGACAAATTCAACTATCGTATTAGGGGCTGGTTCCACTATTAATTTAAATTCTGTGACTATTGCCCAATTACCAGCTTGGCCTTGGTTTGGACTTATCCCAACAACGTTGCCAAGTTATGTGAAATATTTCTATCTGATTCCAATACTTTTTGGAATTCTAATGGCAATTAGTACTAGAAATAAAAACATTGGAATCTGGATAGTTTCTGCGATTTTTGTTTCCCTAGGTGTGGCAAGTGTTATTTCTATTTTAAGTTTTTTAAGTACAGGATCTTTGGGAAATAATCTATTACTTAATTTTGGAGTTAGTTCCAAAGAGGTATTTCAAAGAACAATGATTTGGTTTTTAATCGGAGAAGTAATTCTAATTACATTTATCTTGCTTTGGAACGCTGCAAAGAATAGAAATAAAATTGAGGAAGAGGAAGTAGAACCCAGTTCTTCCCAAAGTTAAGCCACCTATTTATTGAAATAAAAGACCTCTAGATAGGCTTTCCATGGCTACTTAGTTGATAAGTCTTATGAGGGGAATTTTTCATATTTATGTCTAGCAAGAAAATAACTAGAGCTCTAATTAGTGTTTCTAATAAAGATGGCTTGGAAGATTTAGCAAAAATATTGCATAGTAAAAATATTGAAATAGTTTCAACAGGAAAAACAGCTGATTTTATCTCTCAACTAAACATACCTGTAATTAAAGTAAGTGAAGTAACTAAAAGTGAAGAAATATTAAGTGGCAGGGTAAAAACATTACATCCAAATATTCACGGGGCAATTTTAGTTGATCAAAACAACACCCAACACAATCATGAACTACAAAAACTTGGGGTAAAACCTTTTGATCTAGTTATAGTTAATCTTTACCCGTTTTTAGATACAGTTTCATCAGGTGCAAATTTTGAAGAATGCATTGAACAAATAGATATTGGTGGAGTAGCGCTAATAAGGGCTGCTGCCAAGAATTTTGAGCATGTATCAGTTGTAGTTTCTCCAAATGAATATAAAAATTTAATTAGTCAATTAGATTCTGGAATTTCTCGTGAACAAAGAATGCAATGGTCTGCCGAAGCTTTTTCGCATACTGCAACTTATGACACTTTGATTGCTAGATGGTTTTCAAGAAAAGTAACTGATGAAAAAGATGCTCCTAAATGGGTTGGAGCTTCATTTAAACGAACTCAAGTTTTGCGATATGGAGAAAATCCACATCAAACAGCTGCCTTGTATTCAGGAATTAGTTCTGAGAAAGGTATTGCCCAAGCAAAACAACTTGCAGGAAAAGAAATGTCTTATAACAATTTCATAGATGCAGATGCAGCAAGAAATGCTGCATTTGACCATGTTGAACCTTGTGCAGTCATCATTAAACATGCAAATCCTTGTGGAATAGCAATAGCTGATGACTTATCTTTAGCTTTTGAAAAAGCTTTATCTGCTGATCCAATTTCAGCATTTGGGGGAGTAATTGGCACAAATAGAAAAGTTGATAAAAAAACTGCAACATTGATTAACGATGTTTTTACAGAAGTGATTGTGGCCCCTGCATTTGATGAGGATGCTCTAGAGATATTAAAACAAAAAAGTAATTTAAGAATTTTACAAATTTCAGGTCCACACATGGGGAAGCGTGTTGAATGGAGAACAGTTTCTGGTGGCGTTCTTATGCAAACTGTTGACGATGTTGAAAGTTATGGAGATGATCCAGATGAATGGAAATTAGTTTCTGGAACAAAAGTAAGTGACAATACTTTAAAAGATTTAGAGTTTGCTTGGAGAAGCGTTAGAGCACCAAAATCTAATGCGATTGTTTTAGCAAAAGATGGTGCAATGGTTGGTGTTGGAATGGGCCAAGTAAATAGAGTTTCAGCAGCAAAATTAGCTGTAGAAGGTGCAAAAGAAAGATCAAAAAATAGCGTTGCAGCTTCTGATGCATTTTTCCCCTTCGCAGATGCTGTAGAAGTTTTAATTAATGCAGGTGTAAATGCAATAGTGCATCCTGGTGGTTCAAAAAATGATGAAGAAGTTATTGCACTTGCAAATAAAGCAGGCATAACAATGTACTTAACTGGAGTTAGACATTTTTCTCATTGAGAAAGCAAGTGTTCCATTTTCAATAGCACTTGCCTTTGTTGCAGGAGTTGCTGCGACATTACAAGCAAGTGTAAGTGGTCAATTAGCTCATAAATTAAATGACGGAATTATGGCTGCACTTATATCAAATATTGGTGGCACAATATTTATGAGTTTATTTTTATTAAATCCTGAAGTAAGAAATAAATTTAAAAATTTAATTAAGTTGGTATTAGATAAAAAATTTGCTAAATGGCAACTATTGGGAGGAGTTGCTGGAGCCGTTTATATTTCAACTGCTTCAAGCACAGTAAGCATTATTGGGACAGGTTTATTCACTGTTGTTTTAGTTGCTTCACAAAATATAAGCGGCATATTTGTTGACAAGTTTGGTTTTAGCTCAGGTAAAAAAAGAAATATCACAAAGAAAAGATTTTTGGCAATGTCGATTGGTATTGTGGCAGTTTTTTTCTCGGTATCTGAATTTAATGGTGAAATATTATGGGCACCAATAATTGCTGTAGTAATTGCAGGTTTAGCTGTCACTATGCAATTTGCATTAAATGCCAGAGTCACAAAAGTAGCTAATTCTCAAGTTTCTGCATTCATAAATTTTCCAATGTCAATGCTTGCAGTAACTATTACGTTGTTCGTGATGAATTTATTGGGAAAAGATTGGACAAGTTGGCCTAGTCAATGGTGGCTTTATTCTGCAGGAATTCTCGGAGCCATTGTGGTTTATTTAGCTGCTGCGGTTGTAAGAACTTTAGGTGTATTACTTTTTAGTCTGGCAACAGTAGCAGGTCAGTTAGTAACTTCTATTTTCTTAGACATAGTTATGCCTAATGCAAATATAAATGTGGGGTGGGCTTTACTGTTTGGAGCAGCATTGATGCTGTTTGCTGTCTATCTTGCAAGCGATTTAAGGTAGTCTAAATTTATGCCTGCGACAAATCCAGCTTCTAATTCTGAAAATAGAAACTTAAGGGCTATTTCAAATAATGATGTAGAAGTTAAAGTAAATCGTTGGCAAAAATTAATTAGGAGACAATGGCCAACTTTATTACCTTTAATAATTACAATCTTTGGAATCTTTCTTGCCACTCAAATGAATTTTCGAGTTGGAGTTTTAGTTTTTTCACTAGGCGTGGCAGTTGCAGCATTGTTACGTGCATCACTACCAAGATTTTCACTCGGCTGGCTTTATGTCCGTACTAAATGGATTGATGTAACAGTTTTAACATTTTTTTCAGTTTTCTTAATAATCCTTTCAATAGTTGTGCCCTCATAAATTCACACCCTTATTCCTTACTAGAATTGTCATAACAAATTGAATTCTTTTGAAGGGCTTGTGATAAATCTTGGCTAGATCTGGCAAAGTTTCAGTTATTGGAGCAGGTTTTTATGGCTCAACAACCGCAATGCGTTTAGCTGAATATGACATTTTTGAAACCGTAGTTTTAACTGATGTTGTTGATGGTAAAGCTGAAGGTTTAGCACTTGATATGAACCAATCACGTCCGATACAAAATTTTGAAACAAAAATAGTTGGACAAACTACATTGTCTGATGGCAGTGGATATGAAGCTATAAAAGA